>ERZ1034939.564-NODE-564-length-22997-cov-121.838201_pt1 | contig 22997 bp, 19 predicted proteins | sample MGYA00520626_ERZ1034939 | MGnify/ENA primary metagenome ERZ1034939 (study PRJEB33766, sample SAMN09781751) | gut metagenome | biome: gut microbiome | host: Homo sapiens | place: Madagascar | study: EMG produced TPA metagenomics assembly of the PRJNA485056 data...
TCTTTCGCTTTGCTCAATACGGTAATCAGTGCTTCACGACCTGCGCGAGAGCGAGCAAACGAGGCGGCAGCTTCCACTTTAGGCAGCATAGAACCTTTCGCAAAATGACCTTCTTCGATAAAGCGTTCAGCATCACTTAATGACAGGCGATCGAGCCACTGTTCATTCTCTTTACCGAAGTTAATGGCCACTTTTTCTACCGCAGTCAGAATGATCAGCATATCGGCATCAATCATTTCTGCTAAACGGGCGCTGGCCCAGTCTTTATCGATAACCGCGCTGGCACCACGCAGATGGTTACCTTCACGAATAACAGGAATACCACCACCGCCAACGGTGATCACCACCTGGCCTGCATCTACCAGAGCTTTAACCGTTTCTTTTTCAATAATATCAACCGGTTTTGGCGAGGCAACAACACGGCGATAGCCGCGACCAGCATCTTCTTTCAGAGTGTAACCCTGTTTTGTCAGTTGCTCTGCTTCTTGCTCGGTAAAGAACGAACCGATCGGCTTGGTCGGGTTGAGGAATGCCGGATCGTTAGCGTCGACTTCGACCTGAGTAACCAGCGTTGCTACCGGTTTATTAATGCCCCGAGAAAGCAGTTCTTCTCTTAAGGCGTTTTGTAGATCGTAACCAATATAACCCTGGCTTAAGGCAACGCAGACAGACATCGGCAGCATTGGCGAGTGCGCTTCAGTTTTTGCAGCAGCTTCAAAGGCCTGGTTAATCATGCCCACCTGCGGCCCGTTACCATGAGTGACGATAACTTCATGTCCTTGGGCAATTAAATCAACAATTGCCTGAGAAGTAATTTTTACCGCTTTCATTTGTCCGGCCAGGTCATCGCCCAGCGCATTCCCGCCCAGGGCGAGAACAATTTTCTTACTCATTTTTCCTCACTCATCATTCTTGATTGTGTATAGATCCCTGACAGTGGTTAGAGCACGGGAGGGACAAACGGTTTGCGTCGCAGGAAACGACCTCGCCCGGCTTTGCCTGTAAAGGTGCCGTCACAGAAAATCGTTTCACCACGGGATAAGGTTCTGACAATCGCGCCCTGACAGGTAAAACCCTCCCATGGCGAGTAGTCGGCGTTGTCGTGGAGATGGCGATGCTGAATTTGTTGGCTCTGACGTGGGTCGATAATCACCACGTCGCCATCGGAACCGGGCGCTAATAATCCTTTTTGCGGCCACAGGCCAAACAGCCTGGCGGGCATTGCGCTGGTTAATTCAACAAAGCGTTCCGGTGTTATACGTCCCGTCATCACGCCACTGGAAAACAGTAACTGCATGCGGTTTTCCACACCGGGTAAGCCATTTGGGCAGCGACTGAAATCGCCTTTAGAAATTTGCAGGCGTTGAGCCATCGAGAAGGTGCAGTGATCGGTCGCCACCACGTCAATCGCACCATCGCTGATGCCACACCACAGTTTGTCCTGCTCGCGTACGTTACGCAGCGGTGGGCTAAGAATGAACTTCATGCCGTCTTCTGTATCGTAACTGCGTTCGTCCAACAGGAGATATTGTGGGCAGGTTTCAACCCAGACTGGCTGGTGATTCGCACGGGCAAGACGCAGATAATCCAGACCTAAGCCGTTAGACAGGTGCACGATATAGAGCGGGGCGTTACCGGCAATTTGTGCCAGGTTAATCATGCGGGCGATGGCTTCCGCTTCGCATTCCAGAGGGCGACTCAAGGCATGATAGCGCGGCGCGGTTAACCCTGCGGCGATAAATTCCGCCCGCTTGCTGGCGATAGCCGCATCATTTTCCGGGTGCACGGTGGTCAGCGCGCCGGATTCATGCAGACGGCGTAATGCCTGCAAAACCTCGTCATCGTTGAGTTTGTATTGATAGGTTAAATAGAGTTTAAAACTGCTCAGTCCTTCCTCGACCATCATCGGGATTTCGTCGAGGATTGCGTGATTAATGTGCTGGATCACACCGTGAAAGCTGTAATCGATGACCGCTTTATGGGCGGCATAACCACGATAAACCTCCAGTTGATGGCGTAACCGACAGCCGTTTGGGCCAAATCCCATATGGTCAATAATGGTTGTTGTACCGCCACACGCAGCTGCGCGGGTACCGGTAAAAAAATCATCACAACTGCGCGCGATGCCGACATCAATATTGAAATGCGTATGGACATCCACGCCGCCAGGGAAAACGTAACAGCCAGTGGCATCAATTTCTTCATACGGGAGCTGCGGCGAAATATTGTTGCCCAACTGGCGAACAATCCCGCTTTCAATCAGCAAATCCTGTTTGGCTTGTCCATCTGCGTTAACGACAGTGCCGTTTTTGATCAATACGCGCATAGCAAACTCCAAAAACCCTCCGGCGAACCGGAGGGGAATAAGTGAAGAGTAATTACTCTGTTGCCAGCCAGCTTAACGGGATTGCAGCGTACATCGCGGCACAGGTCACCAGGTGAGATTTCCAGGTTTTTTCGTTAGGTGCATGCGCTTCAGGTTCTTTACCCGGGCCAAAGCCGATCACCGGAATGCCGTGACGGCCCATGATAGATACGCCGTTAGTTGAGAAGGTCCACTTATCAACAACCGGCGCTTTGCCAAACAGCCCTTCGTAGGCATTCACCAGTGCTTTAACGGTGAAGTGATCTTCTTCCACTTTCCAGGTCGGGAAGTAGCATTCGGTTGGGTAAACCAGGCCAGTCCAGGACGGACGGTCGTAGTTGTACATAGAAACAACCGCGTTAGCTTTCTGTACTGCAGGCAGGGCGCGGATTTCGTCCAGCGCGCCTTCCCAGGTTTCGCCCCAGGTCAGACGGCGGTCAATAGAGACGGCGCAGCTATCTGCTACAGCGCAACGGCTTGGGGATGTGAAGAAGATTTCAGAAACGGTGAGGGTGCCTTTGCCGAGGAATTCGTCATAACCCAGACGTTGGGAGAGTTCTTGTAATTCGCCAAGAATCGGACCCATTTTGAAAATGGCGTTGTCACCGCGTTCTGGCGCAGAACCGTGGCAGCTAACACCCTGAACATCAATACGAATTTCCATACGACCGCGCTGACCACGGTATATCTGGCAGTCGGTTGGTTCGGTACTGACCACAAATTCCGGGCGAATGCCGGATTGTTCAATAATGTACTGCCAGCACAGACCGTCGCAGTCTTCTTCCTGCACAGTACCGGTAACCAGCAGGGTATATTCATCTTCCAGACCGAGGTCTTTAATGATTTTACCGGCATAAACCATAGATGCCATGCCGCCTTCCTGGTCGGAAGTACCGCGACCACCGATTAGCTCATCAGTTTCCATGCCTTCGTACGGATCGAAGTCCCAGTTTTTGATGTTGCCAATGCCGACGGTATCGATATGAGCGTCCATTGCCACCAGACGCGGGCCGTGGCCGATATAACCGAGAACGTTGCCCATCGGGTCGATTTCAACTTTATCGAAGCCGACTTTTTCCATCTCTTCTTTAATACGATGTACTACGCGTTTTTCGTCGCAGCTTTCACTGGGAATAGCAACCATGTCGCGCAGGAAGCGAGTCATGTCCGCCTGGTAATCTTTTGCTTTTTCAAGAATCAGTTTGAATGGAATATTCTTAGCCATTATTTTTCTCCAGATTTTTTACTCCCCGTTTTGCAGGGAGCAGTTCCAATAGGGTGATTAAGGTGCTACAGCGTGTTTGCCTTCCCAGACAACTTCGCGGTAGTGCTTCACGTCGGTGTCGCCTTCAGTGCTGATAACCAGCACCACGGCATCTTTGTTCAGCGCCAGTTTTTCCATCAGGCTTTGACGTTGCGGGTGATAATGAACCGCTGCGAGAACGCCCAAACCGACAGCGCCGGATTCACCGGAGATGATGCGCGGGTCGTTGCCGTACGGATTACCCAGCACGCGCATACCTAATGCGGCAACGCTGTCCTGGCAGGAGATGAATTGGGTGGCGCAGTTACGTAGGATTTCCCAGCCCAGCGGGTTAGGTTCGCCACAGGCCAGGCCTGCCATGATGGTGGCCATATCACCGCCAACGTTGACGATGTCGCCTTTGACGCCGGAGCGATAAATACAGTCAGCTTTGTCAGGTTCAACAATAATGCTGTGCAGATTTTGCGGGCTATAGACGTCGACCAGATAACCCAGCACACCACCGGCCATTGCTCCGACACCGGCTTGCAGCAGAACGTGCGTCGGGGTTACGCCCATTTCACGCATTTGCTCGACGGCTTCATCTGCCAGGGTTGCGTAGCCTTGCATGATCCAGGTTGGGATTTTGGTGTAACCTTCCCATGCCGTGTCCTGTACCACTTCCCAGCCGTGCTGCTGCGCGTGTTGCATGGTCAGGCGAACGGTATCGTCATAGTTCATATCTGTGACGATGCACTCGGCACCGAGGTTCAGAATGGCGTCAACGCGTTCCTGAGCAGAACCTTTCGGCATGTAAATCACCGCATTCTGTCCGAGTTGCTGCGCTGCCCACGCCACACCGCGCCCGTGGTTGCCGTCGGTGGTGGTCGCGAAAGTCATTTTTTCGCCGATGGCATTTTTCAGGTGCTCAAATGACAGCGTTTCGATATCAAGATGATATTTTTCACACAATAATTGAGCGATGGCGTACGCACCGCCGAGCATTTTGAAGGCGTTCAGACCGAATCGTTTTGATTCGTCTTTGACAAGAATTTTCTTCACACCAAAAAGGTTTGCGAGATCGTCCAGCGCACAAAGCGGTGTTGGGCGATAACCAGCTATTTTCTGGTGGAACTGGCGCGCCAGTTTGGCCTGGCTTTGCGAAAAGAGCGGTGATGTTTCGCCGTTGAAAAATTTGTTATCGGCGATATCAATCTTCAATGAGAAAACGGACATATCCTATCCTTTTGGCCTCTGGAAATAGAGGGCCGACCAGCTGATCGGCCCGAGGGGTTATTTCACGCGTTCTTGCGCTTCTTTCAGCAGTTGCTCGAGCAGTGCACCTGGTTTGGCGTATTTACGGGACAGGATCATCGCGGCGATGATATAAGGCTTCCAGCTGGCTTCTTTGTAGGTTGCGATACGGTATTTTTCGAATACGCCTTCAGTCACTTCACCTTCTTTACAGGATACGCCGCTGATATCAGCTGGCAGGCAGTGCATGTACAGGGCTTCGCCATCACGGGTCAGTTCCATCATCTCTTCAGTACAATGCCAGTCTTTGTGTTGCGCGTTCTGTGCCAGACACTGTTTTTCCAGTGCTTTTAAGCCTTCGTGATCGTTAGCGCGCAGCAATTCGGTACGCTGTTCCATCACTTTGTAAGGTGCCCATGACTTCGGATAAACGATGTCTGCATCTTTGAACGCTTCTTCCATGCTGGTGACCTGACGGAAGCTACCGCCAGATGCTTTAGCATTGTTTTTCGCCACTTCAACCACATCCGGGATCAGGTCGTAGCCTTCCGGATGGGCCAGGGTGACATCCATACCGAAGCGAGTCATCAGACCGATGATGCCTTGTGGTACAGAGAGCGGTTTGCCATAGCTTGGAGAGTAGGCCCAGGTCATGGCGATTTTTTTACCTTTCAGGTTTTCCAGTGAACCAAAGTGTTCACGTAACCACGCGAGGTCAGCCATTGACTGAGTCGGGTGGTCAATATCGCATTGCAGGTTCACTAAAGCCGGACGCTGTGGCAGTACACCCTGCTTGTAACCGTCATCAAGTGCAGCGCCAACTTCACGCATATAGGCGTTGCCTGCGCCCAGAAACATATCGTCGCGAATACCAATAGCGTCGGCGCAGAAGGAGATCATATTGGCGGTTTCACGCACGGTTTCGCCGTGAGCGATTTGTGATTTGCCTTCGTCGAGATCTTGTTGTGCAAGGCCGAGCAGGTTAAGCGCGGAAGCATAAGAGAAGCGGGTACGGGTGGAGTTGTCGCGGAATACGGAAATACCTAATCCACTATTAAAGACTTTGGTTGAGATGTTTTCAGCACGCAGTGCTTTTAATGCTGCGGCAACGTCCAGTACTTGTTTCAGTTCATCTGGCGTCTGTTCCCACGTTAACAAAAAATCTTTCTCGTGAAGGTGAGAGGTCAGCGAATTGATATCCTTAATCAGCTCATTAACAGTTTTCATCATAAAGTCCCGGTAGTGGAATGACAGGCAAAGTGGTTTATTTCACTGTGACTTGCCAAAGTGATTGGTGTTTTCACAGCTATACCTGGGACTAACAATAAGTGTGCCAGAATTATCCACGGGGCTGCAAAAGACTAATTTGACGGATAATGTGTGGGGTTGATCACAAATTGATGCCAGCTTCCGGTTGTTTGTAAAATACGAAAACGTTTGGCTTTTTTTATCGCGTTATTTATTTGCTGCTAAGTATCAGAAATAAGATAAAGGGACAGGCTATCTCTCTTCAGTTTGATAAACTCACCGCCGTAATTCTCATATTGATATAGAAATGTGATATCTCTTCCATAATTTCATTAGAAAATGATAAAAATCTTATGTTTTTATCAAAGCCAATTTCGCCTGAGTTAATATCATCATGATCTGTGAACCATCAACGTCTTCAATGATCGACTTTTAAGTAAGTCTGGAAGGTAAAGCTATGGAGCTTGCTACTACGCAGTCAGTATTGATGCAAATTCAACCGACAATTCAGCGTTTTGCCAGAATGCTTGCCAGCGTTTTGCAGCTTGAGGTTGAGATCGTTGATGAAAACTTGTGTCGCGTCGCCGGAACGGGCGCGTATGGGAAGTTTCTTGGTCGCCAGTTGAGCGGCAACTCACGCCTGCTCCGCCACGTCCTGGAAACGAAAACTGAAAAAGTTGTGACACAGTCTCGCTTCGATCCCCTTTGCGAAGGTTGCGATAGTAAAGAAAATTGCCGTGAAAAAGCATTTCTGGGTACGCCTGTCATTTTACAGGATCGTTGTGTTGGGGTGATAAGTTTGATTGCCGTTACCCACGAGCAACAAGAGCATATCAGTGATAATTTACGCGAATTTTCTGATTATGTTCGCCATATATCCACCATTTTTGTTTCGAAACTTCTGGAGGATCAGGGGCCAGGAGATAACATCAGTAAAATATTCGCGACCATGATCGATAATATGGATCAGGGCGTATTAGTTGTTGATGATGAAAGTCGGGTTCAGTTTGTTAATCAGACTGCCTTAAAAACACTTGGTGTTGTACAAAATAATATTATTGGGAAACCTATCCGTTTCAGACCATTAACATTTGAGAGTAATTTTACTCATGGACATATGCAGCATATTGTTTCGTGGGACGATAAAAGTGAATTAATCATTGGTCAATTGCATAACATTCAGGGCCGACAATTATTTTTAATGGCATTTCACCAATCGCATACCAGTTTTTCTGTAGCAAATGCACCTGATGAACCACATATTGAACAATTGGTTGGCGAGTGCCGTGTTATGCGGCAATTAAAACGACTCATTAGCCGTATTGCACCCAGCCCATCCAGCGTTATGGTGGTTGGTGAAAGCGGCACGGGTAAAGAAGTCGTCGCCCGAGCAATCCATAAGTTGAGCGGAAGACGGAATAAACCCTTTATTGCTATCAACTGTGCCGCGATTCCGGAGCAGCTTCTGGAAAGCGAACTGTTCGGTTATGTTAAAGGCGCATTTACTGGCGCTTCTGCCAACGGTAAAACAGGGTTGATTCAGGCGGCGAATACGGGCACGCTGTTTCTCGATGAAATAGGTGATATGCCATTAATGTTGCAGGCTAAATTACTGCGCGCTATTGAGGCGCGTGAAATTCTGCCGATTGGTGCCAGTAGCCCAATACAAGTCGACATTCGCATCATTTCTGCAACTAATCAGAATTTGGCCCAGTTCATTGCCGAAGGTAAATTCCGCGAAGATCTCTTCTACCGACTTAATGTTATCCCGATAACTCTGCCACCGCTGCGTGAACGTCAGGAAGATATTGAACTATTGGTGCATTACTTTTTACATCTGCATACCCGTCGTCTGGGATCGGTTTATCCTGGCATTGCTCCCGATGTCGTCGAAATATTGCGTAAGCATCGTTGGCCCGGAAACCTGCGCGAGTTAAGCAATTTGATGGAATATCTGGTTAACGTAGTTCCTTCAGGTGAAGTTATCGACAGCACGCTATTGCCGCCAAATCTGCTGAATAATGGCACAACGGAGCAAAGTGATGTAACAGAGGTCAGTGAGGCGCACCTGTCACTCGATGATGCGGGCGGCACGGCGCTGGAGGAGATGGAAAAGCAAATGATCCGCGAGGCGCTTTCACGTCATAACAGCAAGAAGCAAGTTGCTGATGAACTGGGCATCGGCATTGCTACGCTCTATCGCAAGATTAAGAAATATGAGTTGTTAAACATATAACCTCAGTGAATCCGGCCTGAATTCAGGCCGGATATCCTTTTACTTCGTTTTCTCGCAATCCAGAACTGTATTTACAATCATCTGATACCCCGTGCAGCGACAAAGATTTCCCGCCAGTCCGCGACGAATTTCCGTAATGGTTAATGGCTTCTCGCGTGGTTTCGCCAGCATTGCCGTGGTAGCCATAATCAGGCCAGGCGTACAAAACCCGCACTGCACTGCGCCGGATTTCGCATAAGCCTGCTGAACATGAGAAAGTTTTCCGCCTTTCGCTTCACCTTCCAGCGTGCGGATCCCTTTTCCTTCAGCCCAGGCGGCAAGGTATAAGCAACTGTCTATTGCTGTGCCGTCGACCAACACCGTACAGGCACCACATTCACCCACGCAGCACCCTTGTTTGACACTTAGCAGTCCTTGTTCGCGGAGTAATTCCGAGAGCGGCGTGCCTGGTGCGGCGTGAAGCTGAAAAGGCATCCCGTTAATGGTGCATTCGATGGTAATTGTTTCGCTGTGATTCATTGCAATTTTCCCCCCGCCGCGGCGACGGCTTCGCTAATCACTTTTTTGGTCATCGTCTGGATGAGATGCAGACGAAACTCTTTACTGGCCCGCCATGAAGAACGCGGGGCGACATCTTGCAGGACAGATTCGCTGATAGCTTCCAGCGTTTGCAGGTTTAATGGCGCATTTTGTGCAGTATGTTCGGCATGTTGGCAGCGAATCGGCGTTGGCGCGGCAACACCAAATGCCAGGCGTAATTCGCTGAAATTGCCGTTATCCAGTCGGCAATGTGCGGCGCAGCCAATCGTTGAAATATCCATTGCGTCGCGCATGGCATATTTAAAATGCGCGCTGCCCGCGTGTTCTTTCGGCTGTGGCGGAAAATGAAAGGCGACGAGGATTTCGTCATGCTCAAGAGACACTTTGCCCGGCCCGGTGTGAAAGCCATTAATCGGGACGAAACGAACACCGTGCGGGGAGTGGATCTCCAGTTTCGCGTCATAAATTAGCGTTGGCGTGGCAGAATCTGCGCTGGTGGCACCGTTGCAAATATTTCCACCGTAGGTAGCGACGTTACGGATCTGCGGTCCAGCAATGGACGTGGCCGCAGCACATAACGCCGGGAGATGACGTTGAGTTATAGGATCTTCTATTAGCTGGGTAAATGTCGTTGCAGAGCCGATACGTAGCGAGCCATCTTCCGCCAGCGTAATTCCCCGCAGCTCCGCCAGATTATGAATATCAACAATATGGCGATAACGGTCATTGTGATGGTGGAGCTGAATCAGTACGTCAGTGCCACCGGCGAGCAGTTTGGCCTGCGGGTTGTCAGCCAGCAGGTTGATGGCATCGGCAAGGGTTGCTGCGCGATGGTAAGAAGCAAAATCAAACATGATGTTATCCTCAAATCAATCCTGCCAGATGGAACTCTTCATATAACCGTTTTGGCGTCAGCGGCAGTGTATTGATTGCAACACCGGTAGCCATCTTCACCGCGTTACGAATAGCAGCGGCAACAGGAATTATTGGTGGCTCACCCAGTGACTTATGTCCGTATGCGGATTGCGGCTCATTGATTTCGACGAACGCGCTTTCCAGTTGTGGCAGATCCGGCATGGTCGGCATTTTGTAATCCAGCAGATTGGGGTTACGGACCACGCCGCTTTTAGCATCGATGATCATCTCTTCAAATAGCGCCCAGCCAATGCCCATTCCCATTCCGCCGTGTACCTGACCTTCTGCCAGCAGTGGATTAAGAATATGCCCTGAATCATGAACGTTGAGGATGCGGTTGATGGTGACTTTGCACAGCGCAATATCGACCGTCAGATCAACAAAGGTACAGCCAAACGCCGGTGGGTTAGTGGTGGTTTTGATGGAGCTTTCAGCAGAGAGCTGCCCGCCGCGTTCAGGGTGGTAGAAAGCGTCCATCGCCAAATCTTTTAACGACATTAACGGCTCTTCCGGTCGTTCAACCAGCACGATATGGCCTTTTATCAGGGTCAGATTCATCGCTGACTGATGTAGCATGACTGCGGCGTGAGCGATGATTTTCTCTTTTAATAATAGTGCCGCACTGCGCAGCGCAGGCGCGGCAACATAGCTCTGGCGTGAGGCAAATGCGCCGGGATCGAACGGCGTAACGTCGGTATCTTGAGTTGAAATAACGCGAACGTCGCTGACCGGAACCCCCACGGTTTCTGCCACCATTTGCGAGAAGACGGTGTCGGCACCCTGACCGATTTCCGTCGCGCCGCTTTGCACGTTGATGGTTCCATCCTGATTCATCAGAAGGCGCGCGCCTGCTATTTCTACGCCGACAGGCCAGGTGTTAGAGGTGTAGCTAAAACAGGCGACGCCAACGCCGCGGCGCAAATTGCCTTGCTGGTTCTGGCATTCTGCACGGCGTTTTTCCCATTCAAAGATTTTCCGGCCTTTTTCAAGACACTCCGGCAACCCTGCGCTGTAAATACGTTTGCCCGTGAGCGGATTAGCATCTCCTTCGCGGGCGGCGTTGCGTAAACGAATTTCAACAGGATCAATACCTAACGCTGTCGCGGCGTCATCAAGCATAGACTCAACGGCAAATACGACTTGTGGCGCGCCATAACCACGCATCGCACCAGCCGAGGGGAGGTTGGTATAGCAGGTCTTTGAACTGTAAGCGTAGGCACAACGAGGATAAAGGTAAGCGACTTTATTCCCCCCCGCAGAAGCGATGGAGTGCCCGTGAGATGCATAAGCGCCGGTGTTAGACAGAACATCCAGACTATAACCTTTCAATGTTCCGTCGCGGTTCACGCCCATTTGCCCGTCAATGGTAAAAGCGTGGCGGGTACGGGTTGCGAGGAAACACTCTTCACGGCTAAGGGAAACTTTCACCGGAATGCCGCCAAGCTTGCTGGTCAGGAATGCCGCCATTGGCTCTTCCAGTACATCCTGTTTATTACCAAAACCGCCACCGACAAATGGTTTGATGACTCGTACGCATGACCAGGGAATATCCAGCGCCTGACCAACCACGCGGCGAACAATGTGCGGGATCTGGGTGCTGGAAACGATGGTAATTCGCGAGTCATCCTCCATCCACGCCAGCGATGTTACGCTTTCCATGTGACAATGTTGAATAACGGGGGTCTGATAGTGCCCCTGTACCTGGTAGTCGGCGGCATCGATTGTTTGTTGGACATTGCCCGTCGACATCGTGCTTTGTTTCAGTAAATTGCCGCCGTTATGGATTGGTGCAGCGTCTTCTGCCAGCGCCGCTTCTGGCGTGGTGATAACGGGTAATTCTTGCCACTCAATGCTGACCAATTGCGCCGCTTTTTCTGCCGTGAGTTCATCGCGGGCCACGACGATGGCAACGGCGTCACCATGATGACGAACATGGCGAGTTAGCAGTGCGCGATCGGCGGTATCGCGCTTGTTTTCGTCAAGTGTCCAGGCATGCCCAGCTGTAGCGAATGGAATATCAGGCACATCTTCCCAGGTAAAAATCGCCAGTACGCCCGGTAAACTTCTGGCTTGTTCATCATTAATACTTACGGCATAACCATGTGCGATAGGGCTACGTACATATTTCGCGTAACACATGCCCGCCATAACATAATCGTCAGTATATCGTGCCCGCCCGGTGACCTTAGCAATGGCATCGACGCGCATGCATGATTCACCCGTAGCGGTTGCTTCCCGCGCTTCCATAGAAATCCCCTCGATTTGAACATTTGGTTCTTATGGCAAAGATTTAGTCTAAGCAGGCAAGATTTACGCCAGAAACGACGATAAGCGTTAGGGGAGGTAGGAAGTGTGATGACGTTAAAAAAACACAGATATGATACGAAACAGGACTCTGAATAGGGGCAGTGATACGTATCAATATGAGTGGCGATAAAATCAATGTGATAAATTGGGATTATTACGCATCAGGATGGGAAATAGGGTAAAAAGTCAGGAAGTTCGATACCTCTACAGCGAATATTTTGCTGATGATACTTCCCTTTGCCAAATGAAATTAACCTCTTTCTCTATTACCACGTTTTTCCAGAAGCAAGAGATTGGGTATCAAGAGGCTGGCTGCTATGATAAGGCGTCTTGTTTTTTAAGCGAGGAAAGATTTTGAGTGCGGGACGCCTGAATAAAAAATCTCTGGGTATCGTGATGTTGTTATCGGTTGGACTGCTTTTGGCGGGCTGTTCGGGTAGCAAATCATCCGATACAGGAACGTATTCCGGCTCCGTTTACACCGTGAAACGGGGGGATACGCTATATCGTATTTCGCGCACCACGGGAACCAGCGTAAAAGAATTGGCGCGACTGAACGGCATTTCCCCCCCTTACACCATTGAAGTTGGTCAGAAACTAAAACTGGGTGGGGCGAAAAGTAGCAGTAGTACACGTAAATCAACCGCCAAATCAACGACCAAAACCGCATCGGTTACACCGTCATCAGCGGTACCGAAATCTTCCTGGCCGCCAGTAGGGCAACGTTGTTGGTTATGGCCAACGACAGGGAAAGTTATCATGCCGTATTCGACAGCAGATGGCGGCAATAAAGGGATTGATATCTCAGCTCCACGGGGTACACCTATTTACGCCGCGGGTGCAGGAAAGGTGGTGTATGTGGGCAACCAGCTGCGTGGCTACGGTAATCTCATCATGATTAAACACAGTGAAGATTACATTACGGCTTACGCCCATAATGACACGATGCTGGTAAATAATGGGCAAAGCGTGAAGGCTGGGCAAAAAATCGCCACTATGGGGAGCACGGATGCGGCATCTGTTCGCCTGCATTTCCAGATTCGTTACCGTGCAACGGCAATTGATCCGCTACGTTACTTGCCGCCGCAGGGCAGCAAGCCAAAATGCTGATGGCGAATTAATCAGCAGTCAGCAGCGCGGCACTTGCTAAGGAGAGCGTAAGGTTTATAATGCCTTACGCATCTCGAAGCGGGCGTAGTTCAATGGTAGAACGAGAGCTTCCCAAGCTCTATACGAGGGTTCGATTCCCTTCGCCCGCTCCAGTTTACTGATAAATAAGCATATTTTTATTTATCAGCTAGTTACTTAGCCCCGCTAATGCAGGTACAGTCGTAACTACACATTGCACAATCGCCGCGCCTGTCGCGTGGTTGGTGTGTGGTAGTCGGGAGCATATCACCGCGCTGGCAGTGGTTTCAACGTTCTTACTGCGACAGCCCAACAACGAACAAAAGCCGCCTGCCCGGCATAATCCCGAAGACTTTTAGTGAAGCGCATTTTAGCCCGATGCCCCCGTTCTGTCGCCGTCGCGAGACGCCGCAGGGGATAAACAGGTTTATGGTGGTCACGGTACTTGCAGACCATATGCAAGCTCTGCCAGCGGTTCGGCCTCGCTCCCCTTGGGTACATGGTCATCCTGATAAACTTCACTAACTGACATAACGCTGATAAAGTCGCCAGAGGCTCCGCTTGTCTCTTTACCACTAATGGGGCTTTATGGCTTCTATTGCCTTGATTTTTAATGTTTATGTTCTAGTCTGAATGTAACTTTGACACAGCAAGGAGTGAAAAAATGTCTGATAATATGAAACGTTTCGAAGTTAAACGAGAAGGCATAGTTTACGGATATGTAGAAGAGGGTACATTTGAAACCCGGCGTTGGAATTTCGTCTACCCAATCGTAGATGGAAAGATATCTATGGACATTACGACCGTTAATATCCAAAAACAAGACGGAAAGACCCTTTTGGAATCACAAATCAAAAATATTGGTTTTGATGTCGATTTTGAAAAAAGAACCCTTACAAGAAATGATGGTACAGTTTTTGATTTAGTTGAAATCGATAGTTAATCATCACTAAAAGTCTTCACACTTGGGCAGGAGTACCCACCCCTTGGGAACTCCTGCCTGTATTCAAACCCGTTTCAAGTAGCTACGTTCTCGCTCCTTCGGGTACATGATCATGATAAAATTCACTGTCTGACATAACCCTGATGCTGTCGCCTGACGACTCCGCGTGTTGTCTTACCACCAACGGGGCTATATGCGCGCTTTGTTTAAATGGCCCCAATTTAAAGATTCACATGGGAAAGGCCTGCACTTCTGAAAACCCGCTTTCTCAAATTCAATTGAAAACGGGTTAATATACTATTACTCAATTTTTTTTCTAAATAATAATCAGTCTTATTTGATTAAAGAGTAAATTCCATCTCTATCTAAAAAATCAATGACGTCGTAGTATGATATTGATAACTCCCACGATCCTAATGCATAGCATTGAATTTCGTACGGGCGGAAATGAAAAGTTAATCCTGAATCATGTATAGTAAAAATATCTAAACGGCTTTCTAAAATCCCCTTTACCATTTCAGCTAAAGTAGTGTCGTCCGGTTTTTGACCAGTCCTCTCCCAAAATACACGTGGAGCATCTGACATGAGTTTTTCTTTAATTTTTTTAATAGCATCTAAGTGGGTGCCTCGAATGAAAAGCTCAGATAGAGAAAATTTATATGCGTAGTCATTATCTGTAACCACAAAATTACTCACAGCAAAGTGGCTGTTTGGGTGTGCAGCGCCAGCGCCGTACCAGTCTACGTTATGTAAGATGCTTATAACATTTTTATTGCAATAAGCAATATAATACATTTCATTGTAATAGCTTGTGTACGTACTTTTATATTCTTCATGCCAGCCAAAATTGTGTGGCCAAGGCGACGTTCTGTTATCAAACACTAAGCTTGCTACACGGCCTGAAAAATAATTAGATATTATTTCTGCCGACTCTGGAAATAGTTGACTGCTTATTTTCGGGTAAGTTATTTCAAGCTCATGGCTAGGGATGGTGTTGTGATCTTCTTTATGTGTTAGGCTTATGAATGTAAAGCTGCCGTGTGTAACCCCGCTTGTTACTTCAAGGTTTTGTTGGGTTGCAGCCAGGTTTAATGATCTTTCTAAAATATCCCAGCCATCAGATCTTTTGTAGTCGATGTATTGGATTTTACTAGATATTAAGGATGGGACTTCGGCGTCGTCAATCAGCAGTGGGACTACGACGACATCATCTGGTTTATAATATTTTAACTTTTCAATGGCGTCATTTATTTCGCGCCTGATGTATCCATTTTTATTACAGCTAACTTTGCTAAGTATTATTATGATAACATTTGCATTGTTAAAATTCTTTTGTATTTCATAATCCCAAATCACACCACCCGGAATATCTTTTATATCCATCCACGGTTTATAGCCATTGTTTTTCAACTTTTCATAAATTGACTCGGTTATTTTTTCATCTTCTTTAGCGTGAGCCAAGAATATCTTCATGTTTAATCCTCTATGTGAATCACTCTATAAGGTTGATACTTGTGACATATAAAATGCATTTATTATATTGCAATAAGTAAGGTATCGATAGTCTGTGTTTTCTAAAGCCCAATGCGTTGAGAGCAAAAGTTAGTGCTAAGATGAGTTAACTTTTTGACTATCAAAAGCGGTCTTTGAGAAGCAGTGACCCATAAATGTGATATCCGTGCTAGATGTCTGAAAATTTCCTGCTTCAGGCCACATTTTACTCTTGGCTGTTAAGCAAACTGGGGAGTTTTATCTCGACTTGAAAAATTGCACGCTTATGGTTGCCCCTCCCTCAACGATTAAGGCTTCAACTTCCCCCGTGCGCCTCTCCCAGCCGAAGGCTGGGCGGGCTGTATATCGATTTGCCTTTCTCTGTGGCGTTTATGACCCTGTTTCGCGTTCTGATCATGAGGCTGTGGGTTAGGGTTAATCTTCTCTTTAAACGCTAAATCACTCTTGACTCTCCGCTGTTAAAGCACTTTGCGTTGATGCTTGGCGCTTCTCTTGGCTGTCGTTATTGTTTTGGCTTCGGTGTCATCAATCGTTCGATTCTTGCTACCTGCCTGAGTGATTACTATCTGGTGTCATCAATTTAGGGTTTGACTAAATGCTACCACTAATGCAATGATGCTACCGTTTTGTGATACCAGACGGGTGAGGTGAACCATGAGGACTTTTATCTACTGCCGCGTTTCAACACGCGAGCAGGATACGCAGAATCAGGTGCTGGCTATTGAGCGTGCCGGGTACACGGTGCCTGAGAGCAGGGTAATCAGCGAGGATATTTCCGGCAGCGTTCAGGCTATGCAGCGCCCTAAGTTTCGGGCGATGGTTGAGCATAAGCTGGAAGCGGGAGATCAGCTTGTCGTGCTGAAACTGGACAGGCTGGGGCGCGACAACATCGATGTGCAGCAGACCATCGACATGCTGTTAGAACGCGGCGTGAAGGTGGTGTCTCTTGACCTGCCAGCGCACGACCTGACTTCATCCGAAGGCACGTTAATCAGACACATGTTCGGAGCCTTTGCGGAGTTCGAGCGGAACCGTATCCGTGAGAGGACACTGGACGGGCTGGAGAAAGCGAAAGCCAATGGCGTTAAGCTGGGACGCAAGGAAGCCACCGACACCACTCAAAAGGTGCAGGAGCTGCGGAGTGAGGGTCTCTCTCAATCGAAGGTAGCGAAGCGTCTCGGCGTTAGCGTGAGCACCGTTAAACGCCACTGGAACAAGGGCGAGGGGTGATGACCTACAAGCGAACGAGGTGCTACGACTGGCCGTTACTGGGCTGTGGGGGATGGATGACCTACAGCTTTTGTATTGATATCAGATAGTTATGTTATGCGTAATCTCGTAATGGTATGATTTATAATGTATTTTCGTATTACTTGCGGCTCTCGATGTGAAGAGGTGGCGGGGCTTTAGCCGTGCCAGACGATGAACATCGAGATCAGATTGTGAATGTGATTCATCACTGAACAATTCGAGGGATGGGGCAGGGGAAGGGATCAAAGGCTGCGTTGTCCAATCACTAAGCTAGATTTGAAGCTGGTTAACACGTTAGTAGTATCTTTAAAGTTGCATTTAAAATACATGTACAAAAAAGGGTTCTTCCCTTACATCCCTTCTCCTAAATGTAGTTACGAGTGCTTCGCTCTCTTCACTTGCTGCGCTTCTCGCTATGCTCCAGCCCACTCCATCGCCTTTGGCTCATTCCCGGTCTTCGCCCGCTGCTGATGCTCGGCCACTCTACGCAACCGTGCTTGCAGTGGCAGGCAACGCGGCGGGGATGTGTAGTGGAACGGTACTCTGTATCGGTATGATTAATGTATTCAATCACATACTGGTATCAGTAGGTATCCTTCAAAACAGCTTCATCCATTTCTGTATCATTCAATCATCTTTCTTGTTCGTTTCCTTTCAGGTCTTAGTCGTTGGTCATTGGTCTTACTGCCTGCTGTGCTACTGCCAGCTATGGCACGCCGTCACGGTCTACTGTCTCTTACTGTCCTACTGCGTTCACTGTCTGCCGTCTGTCATCCTGTCGGATTACATCCGTTGACGTTCCGCGCTCGCTTGTTTCGGCTGCGCCGCGCTCGCTCAGCGTATCTAGCGATACTATATCACTATAGACACTTTCATAATTATCTAATGATTACAGTGACTTATATTTTTAATTTTAAAGGCTACTAATAAGGAGATATAGAGCATTACTTTCCCGCTTTTGACCGACAAAAATCGCGTTGTTAAGTATTGCCAGCCTAGGCTCAGTAAGGCTTAGCGAGGTGGTGGTTAAAAATTGAACTAATGAAAGTATCTACTAAGGAGAAAGAACAGATCCCGAGTCGCGACAAATTCTCCGATTTTGAAGGTAAGTATTATGGCAGAGACACTGACACTGTTGCTGACATGAAAACCTCTATAAGGGCAGAGAGTCTGCCGCACCTGTACCACCGCCCCAACCTGAGCTAATACCTACCCCTATTTTCTGGAGATTTCACCATGCCAACGAATCTACGCCGCCTGCTTGAGCAGGCTGCTGACGCCGAGCTGCTCAATACTGCAAACGCAGATGTGCAGCAAATGATCGCTGACGGGATTGTTATTCGACGTTCCAAGATATGCCCTGTAAAGCGTAAACCCGTTAAGGCGGCATACAACACAAAGACCGAAGAGTTTTATTACAATGCAGATGGCTCCGCGATGACCTTGCGGGAGTGGCGAACGCTGCACGGTGTTCAACCGAAGAAACAAAAACAGCGCTCTGACGCTGGGTTGCGGCAAGTCATCCAGCCCGGCGACGCGATTCATTGCCGACGCGCTGAGATTGAGCAATGGCTAAATAAAAAGCCTGCTCGTTATGTTGAACCACTGCCGCCAGATTTCCCCGGCGTTCGCGTAGACGATGCCGCATTGAAACCGCGCGAGCACGCCGTGCCGGAATCAACAACCGGACAGAATGCTTTTCTCAAAGCCTGCCGCGAGTTTCTCATTTGCGATGAGAAGACCATGCGCCGCATTAACAGGGGCATGAGTAAACTAGAAGCGATGCGTAACGCAGATTTCAAACGCTACGGAGACTTTGGGGAGTTTCGTCAATTTTGGTGTGGAGAGTCGAAGCCTACCGAAGATAGATTTAATAGTACAAATCATCATTGTGACCCGAACGGCTTGGCTGCTTCGCCGTCTGTGCCGCCACTGAATACTACGCCGTATGAGTTCCGCCCCCTGGCTCGCTGTGACCGAAACGCACGCGTTAGCCTGCTGCCACCTGATGGGCTGGAGTGGAGGCCGGGGCAATTGTCTGTTGCTGATGCGATCTTTTCCCGTGGCAGTGATGTGCTTGCCGTTCTGCCTACCGGGTATGGCAAAAGCGCTGCCTTCACTTACCCATTGATTTATGAATCCCGCGCTGGGGTTGGCCTGTCTGTTATCGTTGTTCCTACTAATACCCTTAAGCGTCAGATTCTCCGCCAGTTGCGGGAAGCTGGCGTTCACGCTGTGGCATTTGGTGACAAGCTGCCGAGGCACCGCAATGCGCAACAACTGGCGGGGCTGGCTGCCGGGGCGTTCCGGGTTGCAGTCGTTTCGCCTGAACATCTGGTTCCGTCGAGTCAGGTTCTCGCGGCGCTGATGGCTTATGGCGTTGATCGTTTTATTATCGATGAGGCACACACGGTCAAAGACTGGGATTTCCGCCCAGCTTACGACGCAATGCAGCACACACTACAGAATGCTTTTCCCTCGGCTCAGCGCTGCGTATTTACGGCTACGCTGCTACGCGAAAATGAGCGCAGTTTAATGGCGTCGCTTGGCTGCCGTAGTCATTACGTAACATTCCGTGCTGATGTTGCTCGCGAAAATATCCAGTTGACGACAGTCAGACAGTGCCGCGAACGCTTCCGAGCGGCTATTGGTCTGGTCGAGGCTCTGCCGAAAGAAGAGAAGACGCTTATTCTCGTCAATGACCTTAAAACGTTGCGGGCGTACCTGAAACTCTTGGGCGACCGGGCGCGGCCATATCACTCGAAGACGATGCACCTGAGCAACGAGGAACGCCACGCAAACGCTGAGTGGTTTGCCTCTACGCCGGGCACGATTCTTATTGCTACTAAAGCCTTCGGGCTGGGTGCTGATGTTCCTGATATCCGTAACGTTGTCGTGACATACGTCCCCGATGATTTGCCTGATCTCGTTCAGATGATTGGACGAGCCGGGCGCGATGGGGAACCTGCCCGCGCTTTTCTGCTGTGGTCATCGCTGGCGCTGGATGTTGCGCCTGATGAGCTTGCTTACTTCTACCGCCTTGAAAACTGCAACTGGCAGTACATCGCTAAATACCTCTGAGTCGAAAGGCTCTCCCTGATTCTCTGGAGTTAATCATATGTCTGTTACCGAACATGCGCAGCGTCGTGCTGCGCGTGCGGATGCGCTCATCACCGCGCAACTAGCTTTCGCCCTGAATGGGTACAACTGGGATGAACTGGCCGAACCTCATCGCAAGACCCTTAATCGTGAGGCCATCATTCGCGAGGTATCTACACCGCTGGAGCGATATTGCCTGCTGAATGATTGCGAGCCGTGGGAGTGTTTGGCCGCTGTACTGAACCGCATGAAAAGGCCGGATGGCTCGCGTCGCTGGAAAGCCGTCCGGTTGTCCGACCGGGTTTTCAATGGCCGGGTGCATCCGGTACGCAAGACTCCTGATGAAGTTTACGCCGCCATTGCCCGCCGCCTGTTCCTGCCGAAGCCCGTGCATCAAGAAGTGATTCAGCACATCCGTGCGCTTGGCCTGTTACCAGTTGGAGATAACCACCAATGACGAAATCTGAATTTGAAAATGAAACATGGCGAATGAAGGGCTTGCTTCTTGGGGCGCTGATTCGCCGCCTTGAGGAAGATAAGGCTGGCGAGTCGCGCATGGTCGCAGCGGAGTTATCCAGTGCGGTCAACTTCCTTAAGGCCAACGCCGTAGAAGCGCCGGACACATCATTCAACAACGTGTTCCCGGAGGATGACGAGCAATGACCCCTGAACAATTCAGACAATGGTTCGCCACGCTGCCACCGAACTATCAGAGCACCGCACGCACCATGTACGACAACGCCCGCAAGTCGGGCACACATACCGCGTCAAGCCTTGCGCTGATTCACACGTTGGTTACTGACCAGATCAAATTTGATTCGGAGTTTAATTTATGACTTTGAGTATTACCGATATCCAGCGCATTAACGCGCTGGCTCATAAGCACCTAAAGAACAATGAAGAGATTGCAGCGGAGACAGGTCATACCCTGACCGATATTGATGCTGTAATCCGTGGCGTCTATGTCGATGACTTGGCCGAACATTGGAAAGACGATGCTGATATTACTCTGGCGGAGTACAACGCCATCCGCAGCCGCTATAAGCCCGGCAAGCTGCACCGCGATACAGAGTTTATGATTGCCCGCGATATGCTGATTCGCCCTGAGACTGTGCTGGCTATCGCCCATTCCCGCTTTAGCAACGTCCACACGCACCCAGTGCCGAAAGCCGTCAAAGCAAAGCCGGAGAAAGCGAAAGTAGTGCGCAAGTTGGTGCCTACTGATTTAGATGAAATCCACAAGTTAGAGCGCTTCGGTTGGCCTGCTGCGGAGATCGCCGGGAAGCTGGGCGTCCCTGTTGAAGTCGTCGCGCATGTGCAACGCTGTCTGAGAAATCGTTGGTCGTACCCGGATACTCTGGAGTCTGTTAACTCCAAATTCAGCGAGGCTGAATGATGGCAGAGAACGAACCGCTGCACCCCGCCGTTAACCCTGATCTCTATGTGAACCTTGACGAACAGCGTGAAGGATACGCTCCGATTGAATCACGGGGTTGGGATGTGCTGACGCAGAACCTGACCGGGAAAGGTCGAACTGACCCCAGCCAAACACTTAACCAGAATCCGAAACAACGTCCGCGCGGCTCCGTTGGTGAGCGCCGTTGGCTTCGTAAACGTGGATTACTTTAACGAGGAATTACCATGAGCAAAACTATCGTATTGCTGCCGCCCCGCAAGAATACAGACTGGGCTGCACAATTAAAGCTGATTTCTGAATCGCTTGAGGTGAGTCAGGCAGACCTCGCCCACGCCTATCAGGTTGATCGTCGGGATATGGGTAAAGCGTATCACGGTGTGCGCAAACTGCCGGAACGTTGTGTGCCTGTTCATATGCTGTTGTTAGCGCAGGTACATGACTTTAGAGCATTATCAGGAGAGTAATTTATGTCTGACCAGAATGTTAATCCGTACCTTTCCGGTGCTGATGCTGCATCGCAGCAATCGCCATACATGGCTGCACCTGTTGGAGCTGACAATGGAGCATCCCGCTTTAGCTCTGCGCCTGCTGATGCTGATTTCCTCCGTACCCAACCCGTTAACGGCAATGATGGCGGACAATGGAATAATGGCAATATCGCAAATCAGCAAGACCAGAACGCTGACAGCGCTGGGGCGCAAGTGGGCGACACACTGCAATTACAGGATGGCACCACTGTTGAGTTGACTCCTGAACTTCATGGGCTGATGGGGCAGTTTCACCAGTCTGTCGAAAGCCAGCTAGGTCAGGGTACAGTTGACGCGATGTTGCAGTACGCTGGCACGCTTGACGCCGGGACGCAATCAACCCTTGAACGGATGGTCATGTCTGGCGATCCCGCGCAGATGTCGCGTGCGGTTCAGTATCTGCAAGAGCGTATGGCTGGCGGTTCCATTACCGGTTACGTCCCGAACGGCCAGACTGCCGCGCAACCTGTCGGAATGTCACATGCTGAGTTTATAGCAGCGTATGACCAGCTTTCGCAGTGGGCGCAGCAATCAGGGTATGGCCCCGGCCATCGCCAGTACGACGAACAATACCGTGCTTTGGTTGCGCAGCGCTCCGCTGGCAAACGTGCTGGTCGCTAACGCCCAACGGTGGAATGCGCCCTGCAAGACTGAGTGCGCGCCGACCCGGTACTACCACACCAATCTATGCGCATGAGTCCCCGCAAGCCGCATCCTGCGCGGCATCTGAAAGCCTGTTTTTAATTAACCGAGGTTCGTAATGAGTACCTGTAATTTCCATGCTGTGGAGCGTGTCGCTGACGTGCGCCCGGATTTCGCCTTGCCGCTGGGTAGATGTGATCATGTTTACCCTGAGCGTGTTCCGCACGTTTTCAATCCAGACGAAGCGGTTTATATCGTTGCACGGTCTGCCACATCTGGCACCCGCACATCTGGCGTTAGCCGTGGGCTTTCCCCTGTGCTGCCGCCGAAGATGGCCGAGCGGATGCGCGAACGTGAACGGCACGAGAAG
>ERZ1034939.581-NODE-581-length-22515-cov-14.565717_pt1 | contig 22515 bp, 22 predicted proteins | sample MGYA00520626_ERZ1034939 | MGnify/ENA primary metagenome ERZ1034939 (study PRJEB33766, sample SAMN09781751) | gut metagenome | biome: gut microbiome | host: Homo sapiens | place: Madagascar | study: EMG produced TPA metagenomics assembly of the PRJNA485056 data...
AAGGGGAAACTTTGGGAGTAAGCAGAATTAATCAATTAATTCTCGAATTATCAAAGCATGGACGTACAGATGATATCGTGAAAGCAGCAGCTGATAAGAAGTATCAGGAAAAGTTGCTGAAGGAATTTGATTTATAAAAGGCAGACTATTTTAACAGTTGCCCTTCATCCATTACTAATGTATAATCAAACACAGAGTAAATGAGAAGAGGATGAAGATTAATGGCAAAATTATATTTTCGTTATGGAGCAATGGGAAGTTCTAAGTCAGCAAACATTTTGATGGTGCGATACAATTATGAGGAACGTAATGTAAATTCAAGTAGAATTTTCTTGTTTTGTAATTAAAAAGTAGTATAATAAATAAGTGGTGATTAAAAGGCAAAGTTTCCTTAGGAACAGGGAGGCTTTGTCTTTTTGCATATATGTTGTAGCTATAATAATATTTAACAAATCAAAGACAAGGGGAAGTAAAATGCTACAGGTATTTAATTACAATGCAGGTAGAGGAGATTGCATCCGACTAAGATATGCAGGAATATCAGGAGTGCTGCATAATATTTTGATTGACAGTGGTGTGAGCCGATTTGGTTTAGAATTTGAATTCATTTGCCAGAAGATTATATCAGATCATGAAAAAATCGATGCGGTGCTCATCACGCATGTGGATTTGGACCATCTAGGTGGTTTACTATATAATCTACGAAATAAAACAACAATGTGTATGGAAGAAGTTTGGATGAACCATGGAAGATTGATGAGGAAGAATACGGATTTAGCAGTGAAGCATAATGATGAACTTTACACAAGGTTAAAAGAGCAGAACATACCGGTTAAAGCAGCAACAACAGGAACAACATATGAATTAGATGGAGCGGTATTCAAAATACTTTGGCCAAACAAAGAAATATTGTGTAATCTATTTGGAGAATCATCAAGTGATGTATTACTTAAAAAACATTCAGATTATGGATATTCTTTTGATGAGTTAATGGAGATGCCGATAAAAAGAAGTGATACCAGTCTAAGTAACCGGGCAAGTGTAATTATGGAAGTAGATTATAAAGGACAGAAAATTTTGTTTACCGGAGATGCCTGGGCAGGGGATATTTTGCAAGTTGTGGAAAATAAGACATATGATCTAATAAAACTTCCACATCATGGATCAATCAGGAATATTTCGGAAGAATGGCGTGGACAGATCATGTGTAAAAATTACATGATCTGTACGGATGGAATCAGTCATCCGGATAAGCAGACGATTGCAAAACTCTTGAAATGGAATGATGAGATTACAGTTTATGGATCAACCGACTGGTGGAAATGCATGCTGATAGCCGGAGACGAAGAAAAAATGGAGAAAATACATTTTGTAAGAGGAGAATATTTATGGAAGTTATCGGACGGAAAATGATCGATCAATTAGAATGGGAAACGCAGGAATATTCAGTGTTTATTACAGATGAAAAGCGAACTTCGTCAGGAAGTGGAGTTTTATTTTATCCGGGAACAGGGGAGAAGATTTATGTATTTACCTGTGCACATGTACTGGATGAGTTGGCGGATCCATTTCAAATCTATTATCTTCTTCCAGTGAACAGAGAAGAGGAAAGATATCAAGTGGAGAAACTGGAAGCAGCAAAAAAGCAGGTTGAGTATTCTCCAATAGATGAAATAAGCAAAAGTAGAGAAGGGATTACCAAACATTCGATTGATGCAGCGGTAATCTGTCTGGAAAAAAAGAAAGAAATTAATCTGAAAGCTAGCAATTATTTTATCGGTGAAACGCACAAAGGAGATTTGATATTGGCCCAGGGCTTTCCGGGAGAGGAGACAGAAGTTGAGGAATTGGTGGATTATGTAGAAGGGACGTATGGAAAGGTACTTCACAATGCTGCAGACAAAAAGAATATATTGTGGCAGATAGAGGATTTGCATTTAGATCCGGGAAACCGGGTGTATGAATTAAATGGTTTTTCAGGTTCGCCTGTTTGGAATATGGAGGATAATGAGAAGAGTATTGTTGGTTTATTTACCAATGGAGTTGGAAGGACGATTTATAGGGGGAAGGTTCATGCTGTAAAAATAGAAGCGATAAAAAGTATTATGAAGATATTTTTTCAGATAAGAATGGAAACGCGAATACTCGGAATTCCCGAGAAAGATGTTGCACCTGAAAGAGAAAATTCAACCTGTTTTAGTGAAGAGGAAGAAACAGAAATCAGTACTGTATATGATGAGTGGCTAGTTGGACAAACAGAAAAGGTCAGAGCTTATATTGATGATGTGAAGTTTCAGAGTGCAATTGATACTGCAAAAAGTGCGATAAAGGACGGTCGGTTTGTAAAGTGCAGCAAAATAGTGGCATCTAAACATATGAAGCATTTACTATATTGTTATGAGGGATGTTTGTTATATGAAGAGTATGACGAGTTGGAGAAGGAAATGCAGAGGAGAAGGTTTCTGGAAGGCCATGATCCAGTGCGTTGGATCACATTAAACTTTGGAAAAAGGAATTTTAAAGAAACGATTGCATTTACAGAAGAACTTCTGAAAAAAGAAGAAATTGAGGAGAATGTAAAAATAATTGCGGAGGTTTATGCGAGTATCAGCAGAGCCTATGTGGAAAATGCTCCGGCAGAGGAAACGATTGGGAAGTTTCTTGATGAAAAAGAGTGTCTGATTATAAAGATTAATGATATGGGAACAGAAGCTCTTGTTTATCAAATGTTTGGATATGCATATGGAGAGCATTATAAGCAATATGTGAAAGCAGTCCGGTGTCTGAACCGTGCATACCGTTTGGAACAGGATTATGCGGTATTGGAAACACTTGGATGTGCATACTATTTTCTAGCAATTAAGGATGCGCTTAGGGAGGATGATACTGTAGATATAGAAAAAATGGATCGTGTTTCACTCTATAAAGCAAGGGAATGTTTTCTGATTCTTCTGGACAAAGCAGATGAATTGTATCTTGCAGCAATGATGAAACGGGAAGGTGGTGTTATTTACAATACGTTTTATTTCGAGCAAGACAATTATCGTATTTTGACACTTTATCCGATTTTGATGAAGAATTTACCGGATGATGATGCAAAGATGAGACGTGATTTTGAGATGAAGTATGCAAGAACAGTATGCCAGTCAGGTTCAATTAATCTGATACAGTTTCGTGCTTTAACTGTGAAAGACAAAACTTTGCTTTTTGTGTTGGCAGAAGAAATCAATATGCTTCATATACTTGACTTTAAGAGCCATGCTCGTCTGAAGAGTATACCGAATCTGGATAAAAGGTTATATGCTGTTATAGAAAATACAGAGCGAAAACTTTCAGAAATAGATGAGAAAGAACAGATTTCTGTGATATCGATGCTACTTAATCTTTACAGGTGGGGAAAATATCTTTTTGGATGGAATGTGATTTCCAGGATGAAAGAGCATATGAAGTATATAAAGAGTACCAAAAATCAGAAAATGATTACAACGTTTGATAACTTTATCTATGAATGTTCCCATGAATCAGAAGAGGCAGAGAAAAGATATATCAGGAGCTGGGAAGAAAATCCGTCCTTTGAGTTATGGCAGGAAATTCTACAGTTCTATAAAAGAAATAATATGCTTGATAAAGCAGATGAAATGTTTGAAAAGCTTTTTACAGAGCATAAAGAATATGTAGAAAGTGAACCGGAATATATCTACAGAGCATATATTCTTTACATTCTTGATTATCAAAGGGATTTGAAAAATGCTTTACAATTTTACACGATGCATAAGGATGAAATGAAGGATGGGGACATCAGAGAGTTTTGGGAATCAGAACTGATGATGTGCACGAACAGTTTTAATAATCCAAAACAGTTTGAAGAAGAAAGAAAGCTTCTGGTGGAGCAGGGATTAATGCCGGAAGAGGAATTTCATCGAATTTCATTGGTTGCATACATGTGTAATCTTGACAGTGAGAATGCCTGGAGGCATTTCAGCAAAGAAAATCCGCTGTTTGGAAGGTTTGGAGAGGAAGGAGAAGACATTCCGGCTTTAACAAATGAGGGTGCACAGTTTTTGATATGGCAGAGAAAATATCCGCCACATATGGAAATGGAATGGAGAGCAATTAATATCCAAAGAGCAAATGAAGCAAGAAAATTATTTGAGAGGGAAGAGTGGCATATTTCACCAGAGAGCATTGCAAAGAAATTAAAATATGAAATTCAAAGGTCAATAGCAATCGATGTGTGGGGATTGTATTTGCTTGCAGTTGAGGAAAAATTAGAGATTTTAGAGAAATTTGACTGTTTATATGTTACCCATTTTTCAGTATGCAGAATGTTGGATGAGATTACGCATTTCAAAAATGAGAATATAGAAGTTATACTTGCATATCTGGAAAGTGCTGATCATGTAAAGTTGCAGTCACCGAAGTTTGAGACACAGTTAGAGATTCGGGAAAATGCAAAATACTATGAACCTTGCAGTACGATAGCTATGGCAATTGAAGCAGAAGTACCGGCAGTAATCGGAGAGCCAATGTTGGGCCAGAATATAATTGATGGATTTAAAAATTATATTGTCAGACCAGGGGGAATCGAAAGGATGATGGAAAGTTGATTAATTTAGTGACAGCTCATGAGGTTAGTAACACTTAAGAAATTAACGTGTATGGGTTTGCCACGGAAACAAAAATTTAGATACAGGTAATAAAATACCGTTCTGATCTCAAAAATAATTCAGCTTGCAATAATAGGATTCTCATGTTAATCTAATACCATGCAGTCCACATTCTGGTGGACTGCAAAAAGATCTATTAACCAAATCGGTAATTATTCAATAAGCTCAGTATCTTGAGCAGATAATCCGATGACAACCGAAAAAAGATGAATATTGTTTGAGAGATTATGTGATTAAAAAGTTCTGATACTTTTGATTCTGAGATTTTACGGATCTTCAATCTTCGATTCTGCTATCCAATCACTTCCATAGAAAGTAATCTTATGTTAAGATGAAAGTAGTTTTATAATCCTTTCCTCAAGCGATGATTCATCGTACAGAAGAGAGGAGAATTCTATGAGAAAAACCAGGAAAAGTGTATCAACTAAGAAAGAAATATCACAATGCAAAACATTGAAAGAGAAGCAAGAAGACTTTATCATGCTTCCAACAGTAGATTTCTGTTTCAAGGAATTGATGCAGAATGATAACATCCGCAAGAATATCATTGCAGCATTATTAAATGTTCCATCCAGTGAGGTAGAGAACACGGAACTTATGCCTACGATTCTTAGAAAAGAATCGAAAGAGGATAAGTATGGGATTTTAGATGTCCGGGTGAAACTGAAAGATGGAGAACAGATTGATTTTGAGATGCAGGTAGAAGCATTTGATTGTTGGGCAAATCGTTCTGTTTATTATCTGAGTAAGATGTATACAAGTGAAATAAAAGAAGGCGAGGGATACGATTGCTTGAAGAAGTGTATCCATGTGAGCATTCTTGCATATGATCATTTTCTAGATGATAAAGAGTGTTATCGGAGAATTGCATTTTGTGATACGAAGACAGGAAAAGAGTATACAGACCTTATGGAGATGCATATCTTAGAATTGTCGAAACTTCCGCCGGAAGAGAAGAATGAGACAAGCCTGTTGCAGTGGATGCGCTTTCTTGGAGGAAAAACAAGAAAGGATTTTGAAGAGATGGCAAAGAAGAATTCAGAATTGGAAGAAGCGTATGACGTATTGGATAAATTAAGTGCTGATGAAAAGAAGAGATTAGAATACGAGACAAGACAAAGAGCAATCAGGGATTATAATATAGGTATGTTAACCGCAGAAAGACGAGGAATTGAAGCTGGTCGCAAGATTGGAAGAGAAGAAGGAAGACAAGAAGGGGAAACTTTGGGAGTGAGCAGAATTAATCAATTAATTCTTGAATTATCAAAGCTTGGACGTACAGATGATATCGTGAAAGCAGCAGCTGACAAGGAGTATCAGGAAAAGTTGTTGAAGGAATTTGATTTATAACACACAGTGAAATGAGAGACCAACAGAGAGGTGTGAAATCGGTCTTTCTTTGGTACCGTATATATAGATTGTTACGATTTAATAATATAAAGTAGAGAGGGATAAAGTGTATAAGCACAAGAGTAAAAGAAGGTGGCATGCCGGGAAACCAAAGAAAAAACCGGATTATAATCCTGCTTCGGTGACGGGGGAAATTCTAGAAGCTGTGGTAAATCTATATGAGAGGTTGGATGAGCACGGAAAGCATCCATCCCTTCAGGCAATTGTAGATGAACTGGCATATCAGAAGGCACTGGATCTGGGAGAGAATGCGAGAAAGGAATAACTACAAAATATGTAGAATATAGAGGTGTCACCATTCCTGTACAAATACCTGTACAGGGAAAGATACCGAATCCTTCTCCACACGCTCCAGGGACGATATTTATTTTACCTGCACTTATTGATCATTCATTACTCATGCATTTGCAGAACCGCTTGTTGTTTGTTGGTTTGGATGGAATTACATTAAAATTGAAAAATGGGGAAAGTTTATCTAAATCAGAACAGTCGATTTGGGATATGTTCACTAAAGGGAGAAAAGCTGGTTCAGCAATTTTTAATGGAACAAAAGAGCAGGTGATGGAGAAAACTTACGAAATGTTTGTTCGTCATGGTGTTATCAGGGAAGAAAAAGATTTGAAAAAAATTTTGACAGGAAGAGGGATGACCATAGGTTCTGTGTTTCATTCAGATTATGCCAAACAGAGTATTCGACCAGAGTATTATGAGCTGCTGAGATATTTATTCGATACGAAGTATATGAATATCAGAAATTGTATTATGCACGGTAACAGTGTTACTTATGATTATCTTGCGATAGGTATTTCTTCAGTAATGTTACAATTGTTATGGGATATTGCAAAACAAGATGTGCTTGTGGAGTAAAAGTGTGTTTTGCAAAATACAATAGTAGCAGAGATATAACTTGCTACTTGCTGCCATCAGAGGTAACATCATCCTAACAATTGAGAAGGAGGGCGTTCCCGATGGAGAGAAAAATGACACAGAACAAAATCCACATAACTTCAAAGATACACACAGCTCCAAAAATCCGCAAGAACATAGCAGAAGAGGTCCTGCAGGCATTCCGGACTTACCTGGCATCCCATCCTGCTGCATATTTTGACGGCATGGATTCCATAGCGGAGTTTTTGTACATCCAGTTTACGGAAACCAATCCGGTAGAGAGCAAAGAAGTAATAGTACAAGCCAAAATGAGATTATAAGGAAGGCAGACTGTGGGAACATAATTCCTTCTAATTTGGCTTGCAATATTGGGATTCTCATGTTAATCTAATATCACGCAGTCCACATTCTGGTGGACTGCAAAAAGACCTATTAAGCAAATCGGTAATTATTCATTAGGCTCAGTATCTCGAGCAGATAATCCGATGACAACAACCGAAAAAAGACGAACATTGTTTGAGAAATTATGGACTAAGAAGTTCTGATAAATTCGATTCTGAGATTTTACGGATCTTTGATTCTTCTGCTATCCAATCACTTCCATAGAAAGTAATCTTATGTTAAGATAGAAGTAGTTTTATAATCCTTTCCTCAAACGATGGTTCATCGTACAGAAGAGAGGAGAATTCTATGAGAAAAACCAGGAAAAGTGTATCAACTAAGAAAGAAATATCACAATGCAAAACATTGAAAGAGAAGCAAGAAGACTTTATCATGCTTCCAACAGTAGATTTCTGTTTCAAGGAATTAATGCAGAATGACAATATCCGTAAGAATATCATTGCAGCATTATTAAATGTTCCGTCCAGCGAGATAGAGAACGCGGAACTTATGCCTACGATTCTCAGAAAAGAATCGAAAGAGGATAAGTATGGAATCTTAGATGTCCGGGTGAAACTGAAGGATGGGGAACAGATTGACTTTGAGATGCAGGTAGAAGCATTTGATTGCTGGGCAAATCGTTCTGTTTATTATCTGAGTAAGATGTATACAAGTGAAATAAAAGAAGGCGAGGGATACGATTGCTTGAAGAAGTGTATCCATGTGAGCATTCTTGCATATGATCATTTTCTAGATGATAAAGAGTGTTATCGGAGAATTGCATTCTGTGATGCAAAGACAGGAAAAGAGTATACAGATCTTATGGAGATGCATATCTTAGAATTGTCAAAACTTCCGCCGGAAGAGAAAAATGAGACAAGTCTGTTGCAGTGGATGCGCTTTCTTGGAGGAAAAACAAGAAAGGATTTTGAAGAAATGGCAAAGAAGAATTCTGAATTGGAAGAAGCGTATGACGTATTGGATAAATTAAGTGCTGATGAAAAGAAAAGGTTAGAATACGAGACAAGACAAAGAGCAATCAGGGATTATAATATAGGAATGTTAACCGCAGAAAGACGAGGTATTGAAGCTGGACGCAAGATTGGAAGAGAAGAAGGGGAAACTTTGGGAGTGAGCAGAATTAATCAATTAATTCTTGAATTATCAAAGCTTGGACGTACAGATGATATCGTGAAAGCAGCTGATGATGAGGAATATCAGAAAAAGTTGTTGGAAGAATTTGATTTATAATAACTCTGTTAGTTGAGCTATCAACTTGCTATTTAGTTAGTTTACTGGATGGTAAAATTAAACATCATAAGGGTGTTCATCATGTTTGAGGGACAGCTTCAGAAAGGAGTCTGAAAAGCATGGGAAGATTTGCTTATGGCAATCTTAGCAATGAATGAAAAGCAGGTTTCAACTTTGAACTATACGGGTGATATTCTTTTGGTTGGAATCAATTATGATAAAAAAAGTAAAGAGCACCAGTGTTTGATTGAAAAATACGAGAAAGCCTGACAGGGTAGCTAGTGGTGATTGAAAGGCAAAGACGATAAGCTCATGTGAACCTATCGTCTTTCCTTTTAAGGTTATAAAAAGTTTATTATGAAGATGGCATAATTATAACGCAGATGCTTAACTTAACATCATACGGTCATTTGCGAATTCTCCGCCGCTGACTTCTTCGAATTTTGCAAGAAGGTCAGATACTTTGAGGTTTTTCTTTTCCTCTCCGGATACGTCGTAAATAACTCTTCCTTCGTGCATCATGATCAGGCGGTTGCCGTGCGCAATGGCGTCTTTCATATTATGTGTTACCATCATGGCTGTCAGATTATTTTCGCTGATGATCTTGTCAGAGAGTGCAAGTACTTTTGCGGCAGTCTTTGGATCAAGAGCGGCTGTATGCTCATCAAGGAGCAGAAGTTTCGGCTTTTTAAGGGAAGCCATCAGAAGTGTGATCGCCTGACGCTGTCCGCCGGAGAGGAGACCAACCTTACTGCTTAAGCGGTCTTCAAGTCCAAGATCAAGTTCTTTTAACGCTTCTCTATAGTGTTCACGTTCTTTCTTTGTAACGCCCCAGCCAAGTCCTCTTTTCTGACCACGGCGTGCGGCGATGGCCATATTTTCTTCAATAGACATTGTTGCTGCGGTTCCTGTCATAGGATCCTGGAACACACGACCGAGGAAGAGTGCACGTTTATGTTCAGAAAGTTTTGTGATGTCAGTACCGTCGATGATGATATTTCCTTTATCGATTCCCCATACACCTGCAATCGCATTCAGTGTTGTAGATTTTCCTGCTCCGTTTCCACCGATAATCGTTACAAAATCGCCGGGATTTAAGTTGAGGTTAACTCCGTTGAGGGCACGTTTTTCATTGATTGTACCGGCGTTAAATGTCTTATAAATATCTTTGATTTCTAACATGTATCCCATTATTTTGCCCGTCCTTTCTTGAAGTAAGTATCTTTCATATAAGGAACTGCGAGGAAGCATGCAACAACTACAGCTGAGAACAGTTTCATATAATCAGATGGCATCTTCAGCCAGAGTACTAATGCGATTACAAGGTAGTAAAGGATTGCTCCGATGAAGACTGCACCGAGTGTGAAGGCAAAAGCTGCTTTTCTGTGTGCACAGAATTTTCCGAAGATCACTTCGCTGATGATGACGGCTGCAAGTCCGATAACGATCGCGCCACGTCCCATATTGACATCAGCTGCGCCCTGGTACTGTGCGTAAATTCCACCGCAAAGTCCTACAAGACCGTTGGAGATCATAAGTGCAAGAACTTTGTTGAATCCTGTGTTGATGCCCTGAGCACGAGACATCTGTTCGTTACATCCTGTCGCACGGATGGATGCTCCGAGTTCTGTTCCGAAGAACCAGTAGCAGAGTGCGATCAGGATCAGTGCTGCAAGGATTAATTTCAGGAAAAAGATCCAGTTGCCTTCTCCGGTTACATAACGAAGAGAAGCAACCAGTTTGTACTGCATGACATTGACCGCCTGGTTGGATTTTCCCATAATGCCAAGGTTTACGGAGTAAAGTCCGATCTGTGTCAGGATACTTGCCAGGATTCCAGGAATTCCGAAAAATGTATGTAAGACTCCTGTTACAAATCCTGCTGCCATACCTGCAAGAAATGCAAAGACAAGTGCAAGTGCAGGATTCACACCTGCGCGGATGAGCATAACTGCGACTGCACCGCCGGTTGCAAGTGAACCGTCTACGGTCAGATCCGCAAAGTCAAGTATACGAAATGTAATGTAAACACCGAGTGCCATAATTCCCCAAATAATGCCCTGGGCCACGTTGCCCGGGAGAGCACGTACCAGAGTCATTGGATCAAGGGCTGCGAAATATGCTGCCATGATTTATCCCTCTAATCTTTCTTTTTATTGTTTCATATAAATAGATAATTCCATCACCGAAGGTGATTTGGAATGAATTTTGACCAAGTTGCTGTGAACGGAGTGAACAGTAACTAGAATCAAGAGCGACCATTCATCTGGATGAAGCCCGCTCTTGAGAAAAATATGTTTTGTTTAATATCTTCTGATTAATATGTTCCGGTTGAATGGAAGAATCTTATTCTTCGATTGCCTCATATCCGTCTGGAATAGTAATTCCAAGTTCCTCACAGATGGTAGGATTGTACATCTTTGTTACATTCGGGGCACTTTCAATCTTCATTGTAGTAATGTCAGCACCGTTTACAAGGATGTCGTAAGCCATCTCACCGGCTTTGTATCCGATATCGTAGTAGCTGATAGAAAGTGTTGCAATACCGCATCCTTTACAGATTCCCTGCTCACCGGCGATTACAGGAACCTTAGCCGGCAGACAGATGTTATTGATGATTTCTGTGTTTGAAGCCATTGTGTTATCTGTAGGAATGTAAAGTGCATCACATTCGGAAACTGCATTTGTTACAACAGACTGAATCTCATTAGAATCAGCAGCTGTGTACTCTTTGTATGCGATTCCATCTTTCTCTAATGCTTCAGCGAAAAGTTTTGCCTGATATGCTGAGTTCGGTTCAGCGGAGCAGTAGAGAAGTCCGACTGTTTTAGCATCAGGAATGAGTTCTTTGAGCATTGCCTCCTGCTCATCAATCGGTGCAAGATCGCTTGTTCCGGAAATGTTCATTCCTGTTGTTCCTGTCCAGTCAGAGATATCAAGTGCTGTAGCATAGTCTGTAACAGATGTTCCAAGAATCGGGATATCACTTGTTGCTGCGCTTGCACACTGGAGTGCTGTTGTTGCATTTGCAAGAATCAGATCCACATTATCCGCTACGAAGTTATTTGCGATTGTAGCACAGTTAGCCTGCTCGCCCTGGCCGTTCTGAAGGTCGAATTTGACATTGCCTTCTCCGAACTTTTCTGTACAGGCATCTTCAAATCCTTTTGTTGCTTCGTCAAGAGCAGCATGCTCTAACTGCTGTAAGATACCGATCTTATAAGTCTTTCCTGAATCGGATCCGTTGTCTGCGCTCTTATCTGTAGAGTCGGATGAACTTCCGCAAGCTGCAAGTGAAAGTGTCATTCCGGCAGCCATAAGTACTGCTAAAATTTTCTTAGATTTCATGATTGTGTCCTCCCTTTTTCGATTTATACAATCCACGCTTTAAACCGTTACGCTTTAAAGCACTAAACTGTAAGATGTCATGTGATAAATTATAGCACGATTATTTGATACGTCAAGTGAAAATGGAACAAAAATACAAGATTGTTGAAAAAATGTTGCAAAAAAACAATGCTTTATTCGTCTGGAAAATTGTGATATTATAAGATATGGTGTAAAATTAAGAATCATGAAAGTCTTTCTTCTATAATATGGGGATTTTTGCTGCAAAGAAATTAACAGAAGGATTTTTATGGAATTGAATAAAGGAGTTTATTTTTATAGATGAAGAAAAAGCACGAACACATTATAGAAGGTGTGCGGCCGGGAAGTATTGCGGAAGAGCTGGGGATTGAACCGGGAGATATTCTGCTGGAGATTGACGGTCAGGTGATCGAGGATATTTTTGACTATCAGTTTTATGTGGAATCTGAGGAGCTGTTTGTTGTGATCCGAAAAGCGAACGGGGAAGAATGGGAGCTTGAAATTGAGAAAGATGTTGATGAGGATCTGGGAATTGATTTCGGTAAGGGACTGATGGATGAGTATCATTCCTGCCATAATAAATGTATTTTCTGCTTTATCGATCAGATGCCGCCGGGGATGCGTGATACGCTGTATTTTAAGGATGATGATTCCAGACTGTCATTCCTTCAGGGAAACTATGTCACACTGACAAATATGAGTGAGAAGGATATGAATCGTATTGTCCGCTATAGACTGGAACCGATCAATATTTCGTTCCAGACAACGAATCCGGAGCTTCGTTGTAAGATGCTGCATAACCGTTTTGCAGGGGAGGCTTTGAAGAAAGTTGATATCCTGTATCAGGGCGGCATTGAGATGAACGGACAGATTGTTCTTTGCCGCGGAGTGAATGACGGGGAAGAATTGGAACGGAGTATTCGTGACCTGACGCAGTATCTGCCGCTTTTACGCAGTGTGTCAGTTGTGCCGGTTGGACTTTCCAAGTATCGAGATGGATTGTATCCATTAGAGCCATTTACAAAGGAAGAGGCGAAGGAAGTCATTCGCACGATTGAGAAGTGGCAGAAGAAAGTCTACGCAGAATACGGGATCCATTTTATTCATGCAGGAGATGAGTGGTATCTGCTGGCAGAGGAAGAAGTTCCGGAAGAGGAACGTTATGACGGATATCTTCAGCTGGAGAATGGGGTTGGAATGCTTCGTCTTTTATTTAATGAGTTTGAAGAAGGTTATGCGAAGCTGGAAAGCGGAGAACATCAGGAAGAGATTTCCCTTGCAACAGCAAAGCTTGCATATCCGTATCTTGAGCGTATGGCGAAGAAGATGGAGGAGAAGTATGAGGGACTTAAGGTTCACACATATTGTATTCGGAATGATTTCTTCGGAGAGCGTATCACAGTCTCTGGTCTGATCACAGGACAGGATCTGATGAAGCAGTTAAAAGATCAGCCCCTTGGAAGCAGGCTTCTGATCCCATGTAATATGTTGAAGATGGACGAGGACATTTTCCTTGATGACTTTACATTGAAAGAAGTATCAGATACTTTACAAGTTCCTATAGATATTGTAAAATCAAGCGGACAGGATCTGATCGATGCTATTTTAGGTGTCGCAGGTCCGAATCCCACAGATATAGATGAGAATCAGATGAAAGACCGTAGGATCACTACGGCTTAAGAGAAACTATTTAAGAGAAAATAAGAGAAAACAGGAAGGTAAGAATAGAATGAGTAAACCAGTAGTTGCCATTGTAGGGCGCCCGAATGTGGGTAAATCAACACTCTTCAATGTCCTGGCAGGAGAGATGATCTCCATTGTTAAGGATACACCGGGTGTTACAAGAGACAGAATTTATGCAGATGTTGACTGGCTTGACAGAGACTTCACACTGATCGACACAGGTGGTATTGAGCCGGACAGCAGTGATATCATTCTCTCCCAGATGAGAGAGCAGGCTCAGATCGCCATTGACACAGCAGATGTTATTATCTTTATCACAGATGTAAAGCAGGGACTTGTGGATTCAGATTCTAAGGTTGCGGATATGCTTCGCCGCTCCGGTAAGCCGGTTGTCCTTGTTGTGAATAAGGTTGACAATTTTGATAAATATATGGCTGATGTCTATGAATTCTACAATCTCGGAATCGGAGATCCGGTGCCAATCTCAGCAGCATCCAGACTTGGTCTTGGAGATATGCTTGATGCGGTTATAGCACATTTCCCGGAGTGGGATCCATCAGAAGAGGATGATGACCGTCCGCGTATCGCAATCGTAGGTAAACCAAATGTTGGTAAATCCTCTATCGTAAACCGTCTGCTTGGTGAGAACCGCGTAATTGTATCCAATATCGCAGGTACAACAAGAGATGCGATTGATACAGAGATCGTGCATGACGGAAAGGAATACATTTTTATCGACACAGCAGGTCTTCGTAGAAAGAATAAGATCAAGGAAGAACTGGAGCGTTATAGTATCATCCGTACTGTAAGTGCAGTAGAGCGTGCCGATGTTGTCCTTATGGTGATCGATGCGACAGAAGGTGTCACAGAACAGGATGCGAAGATCGCAGGAATCGCTCATGAAAGAGGCAAGGGAGTTATCATTGTCGTTAATAAATGGGATGCCATTGAGAAGAATGATAAGACAATGAAAGAATACGAAGGAAAGATCCGTCAGGTACTTTCTTATATGCCATATGCAGAGATCATGTATGTATCTGCACTGACAGGACAGAGACTTCCGAAACTGTATGATATGATCGATATGGTCATTGAGAACCAGACACTTCGTATTGCGACAGGAGTTCTCAACGAGATCATGACAGAGGCAGTTGCTATGCAGCAGCCACCGTCAGATAAAGGTAAGAGATTAAAACTCTACTATATTACACAGGTTGCTGTTAAGCCGCCGACATTTGTTATCTTTGTAAATGACAAGGAGCTGATGCATTTCTCCTATACAAGATATCTTGAGAATAAGATCCGAGAGGCATTTGGCTTCAGAGGAACTTCACTGAAGTTCTTCATCCGTGAGAGAAAGGAAAAGGATCAGTAGAATGGAACGTATTATCTGTCTGGTGATTGGATATGCCTGCGGACTTCTGCAGAGCGGTTATCTGGTCGGAAAGATGCATCATATTGATATAAGAAAAGCAGGAAGCGGAAATTCCGGTTCGACGAATGCACTGCGTGTTATGGGATTGAAAGCAGGACTTATGACTTTCGCGGGAGATGTATTGAAGTGTTTTGCAGCAGTTCTCATTGTCCGTGCGATATACCATGGAAGTAATATTCTTCCGCTTCTGATGATGTATGCAGGAGCAGGAGTTACTTTGGGACATAACTTCCCATTTTATATGAATTTTAAAGGTGGGAAGGGAATCGCTGTTATGGCAGCACTTGTGGTAAGCAACTGTTTCTGGCATCTGCCGTACAGTTCCATCCTGTTTTTTGTCACACTGGCATTCTTTCTTGTGCCGGTGCTTGTGACAAGATATGTTTCCCTTGGTTCATTGCTTGCTTATGCAGTGTTTTTTATCCAGATGGTGATCTTCGGACAGCTTGGATGGTTTGATATGGCGAAGGGTGCGGTATATGAGTTATGTGTGATCACGTTCTTACTTACAGCACTTGCATGGTACAGACACCGCGCCAATATTAAACGTCTGTTGAATGGAACAGAGAATAAATTCGGTTCAAAGAAATAAAAGAAGCGAAGAAAAGGAGAGATGATATGGCAAAAGTAGGAGTTCTTGGGGCAGGAAGCTGGGGAACAGCTCTGGCAATCCTTCTTCATGATAATGGACATGATGTAACTGTCTGGTCGATCGATCCGAAAGAAGTGGAGATGTTGAGTGAGAAGCGGGAGCATGTATCAAAACTTCCGGGTGTCCATATTTCAGAAGAGATTATGATCACAAATGAGATGGAAGAGGCTATTAAAGGAAAAGATTTCTTAGTTCTTGCAGTTCCTTCTATCTTTACAAGGAGTACAGCGGCAAAGATGAAGTCGTATGTTGTTGATGGGCAGATGATCGTTGATGTAGCGAAGGGAATCGAGGAAGATACACTGATGACGCTGTCTCAGCAGATCAGCCAGGAGATTCCGCAGGCAGACGTAGCAGTGCTCAGTGGACCGACACATGCAGAAGAAGTAGGAAGAAAACTTCCAACATCCTGCGTGATCGGTGCAAAGACAAAAAAGACAGCAGAGTACTTGCAGTCCGCATTTAACAGTAAAGTATTCCGTGTGTATACAAGTCCTGACATGCTTGGAATCGAGCTTGGAGGTTCTCTTAAGAATGTCATCGCACTTGCGGCAGGAATTGCAGATGGTCTCGGCTATGGAGATAATACAAAGGCTGCTCTGATCACACGTGGTATTGTTGAGATCGGAAGACTTGGCGTGAAGATGGGCGGCAAGTTCGAGAGCTTTTGTGGACTTACCGGAATCGGAGATCTGATCGTTACTTGTGCCAGTGTTCATAGCCGTAATCGTAAAGCCGGTTACTTAATGGGACAGGGCAAGTCGATGGAAGAGGCTATGAAGGAAGTAAACATGGTTGTTGAAGGTGTCTATTCTGCGAAAGCAGCTGCAAAGCTTGCACAGAAATATGAGGTTCCAATGCCGATCGTAGATGAGATCAACAAGGTTCTTTTTGAAGGAAAGGATCCAAAACAGGCAGTAGATGATCTGATGCTTCGCGAGTCTAAGATTGAGAACTCTTCTCTTCTCTGGGAAGAATAAGAGAACGAAACGAATATAAAATTAAAAGTCATACCCCTTTGTCTGGCTGCATACATTGGTATCAGCAGAACAAGGGGGTATTTTTATGGATTCATTTCAGGTATACAAAGATATGAAAGCACGGACAAACGGAGAAATCTACATCGGAGTTGTGGGGCCGGTTCGGACAGGCAAGTCAACGTTCATCAGGCGTTTTGCGGAGCTTTTGATTTTGCCGAATCTTAAGGAAGAGCATGTAAAGCAGCGGACACAAGATGAACTTCCTCAGGCAGCATCGGGAACTACGATCATGACAACAGAGCCCAAGTTTGTTCCAAAAGAAGCAGCGGATGTAAAGCTTTCAGATGACATAGAGGTGAAGATCCGGCTGGCAGACTGTGTTGGGTTCATGGTGGATGGAGCGAATGGCCATACCGAGAATGGGCAGGAGCGTCAGGTGAAGACGCCATGGTATGACTATGAGATACCATTTACAAAGGCAGCCGAGATCGGAACACAAAAGGTGATACACGATCATGCGACGATTGGATTTGTTGTGACTACAGATGGAAGTGTGACAGATCTGCCAAGAGAAAACTATGTGGCAGCAGAAGAGCGGACAGTGAAAGAACTTCGACAGATTGGGAAGCCATTTCTTATTTTATTAAATTGCCAGAAACCGTATTCGAAAGAGACAGAACGTCTGAAAGCAGCTCTTGAGGAGAAATATGCAGCACCTGTTTATCCGGTGAATTGTGAACAGCTCAAGGAAGACGACATTTATGAAATGATGCGCCAGGTACTGTATGAATTTCCTGTCACAGAAATAGAATTTTATATTCCGAAATGGGTGGAAATGTTGTCATGCGATCACAGAATCAAAAAAGATCTGATTGAGAATGTGAAGAAAATTATGGCGCAGATGTCGGATCTGCGAAGTGTCTCCGGAAAAGACTGGAAGACAGAAAGTCCATACATAGACCAGATCCTGTTGGATCAGGTAGAGATGGACACAGGGAAGGTTATATTGCGGATTTCTTTCTGCCAGAAGTATTATTATGAAGTGTTGAGTGAGTTGACAGGAACTCAGATCCGCAGTGAGTATGAATTGATTTCTCTGATGAAAGAGCTTTCTTCTATAAAAGAAGAATTCAGTCAGATCAAGGATGCATTTGCGGATGTGAAGATGAAAGGCTACGGAGTAGTCAGCCCGAAGAAAGAAGAGATTCATCTGGATGAGCCGGTAATCATCAAGCAGGGAAGCAGATATGGAGTAAAGATCCGTTCCGAGGCACCATCGATCCATATGATTCGTGCGAATATAGAAACGGAGATCGCACCGATCGTGGGAAGTGAGAAACAGGCAGAAGACCTTGTTGCATATATTAAAAAAGAGAGCGAAGGTCCACAAGGCGTCTGGGGAACAAATATTTTCGGCAAATCAATTGAAGATCTTGTGATGGATGGTATGCGTAATAAGATTACGCTGATCAACGAAGAAAGTCAGGTAAAACTGCAGGATTCTATGCAGAAGATCGTAAACGACAGCAATGGTGGTCTGGTCTGCATTATTATATAGTGATCGTGAGCTTTTTTTTTACAGGAAAATATGATAAGATAAACAGTAAGTAAAATATGCAAAAGAAAGCGAGGAATTCAGTGTTGCTGAATCACCAACAGAGAAAGATTCTTGAATTATTGTGTAAAACAGAACATGTGACTGCGAGTGAACTGGCCGGTCAGCTTGGAATTGGCGTGAAGACGGTAAGAGTCAGGATCAAAGAACTGAATCCGGAGCTTGAGAAGAATGGGATCCAGATTTTATCAAAGTCCAGGTACGGATATTATTTGGATCCAAGACAGCCGGAAGGTATCGAAGGACTGCTGAATCCGAAGGAGAATGAAGATCCGGTGATTCCGTCGAACAATCAGGAGAGAGTGCATTTTCTCCTTGCATATCTTCTGAACAGAACGGAATATATCAAGTCAGAGGAGCTGTGTGATTTCCTTTATATTTCTAAGGGGACGCTGACGAATACACTCCGGCAGGTTGAGGAAACTTATCAGAAGTATGGTATTACAGTTCATAAGAAACCGGGATATGGTATCCGTGTGGAAGGCAGTGAATTTAATCTTCGTCAGTGTATGGTGGATGTCTTTGTAAAGCAGGACAGTCTGGAAGGAATTGGAAGACGGCATCAGACGGATGAGATCGAGACGCTGGGGAAAATGGTCTATCAGTGTCTGAAGAAATATGAAATCGAACTTTCTGAGATTGCTTACAATGACTTTGTGGAACATATTTATGTGGCGATGCGAAGGATACGTCAGGAGAAATATGTTGAACCGCAGGCAGCGGATATGCTTGGAAGAAAAGAGAAGCGGTTTGTGGAAGAATTGACAGAACAAGTGGGAGCGCATTATCAGGTTCGTTTTTCTCAGGATGAGAAGAATTATCTGACACTGCAGCTTGTGGGGAAGGTTTATATCGACAGTGAGACAGAACAGGAAAATTTCGTGATGCAAAGCGAGATCGACCGTCTTATTACTGAGATGCTGGAGATGATCTACAGGGAATTCCATGTTGATTTCAGGAATGATTTTCATCTGCGTATGGAGCTGAACCGACATATGGTTCCGTTTGTCCTTCGTATGAAATATCATATGATCCTGCGAAACCCGATGCTGGAAGAGATCCGTAAGAATTATGTGCTTTCTTATACGATGGCGTCCCAGGCGGCAATTGCACTGGGGGAATATTTTCAGCAGTCGATTTCAGAAGATGAGATTGCCGGACTCGCAGAGGTTCTTGAACTGGCTTTGGAGCAGCAGGAGAATGAACAGAAGAAGTTTTCGATTCTGATCGTATGTGCATCTGGGAAGACGAGTTCAGAAATTCTCAGATATAAGTACAGCAGAGAATTTAAAGAGTATATTGAAAAGATTTATGTATGTAATCTTTATGAACTGGAGAACTTTCCGTTTGAAAAAGTGGATTATGTATTTACAACGGTACATATCTCTTCTTATGTACCGGTACCGATTTTGGAGATTGGTTCCTTTCTGCAGGACAATGACATTGACAGGGTGAGAAAGCTTTTTGTAAGAGAGAGTAAGGATTTTCTGCAGAAATATTTTAAGAAGGAATTATTTTTTACGGATGTGGAAGGAAAGACGAAGGATGAGGTTCTGAAGAACCTGTGCCGGAAGGTTGAGCAGGAGAAGGGACTTCCGGAGACATTCACTGCATCTGTTTTGAAGAGAGAGGAACTTACACCAACAGATTATGGTAATTTGGTGGCACTTCCACACCCGGAGCGTGCCTTCCAGGAGTGTGCTTTTGTTGCAGTGGCAGTTCTGAAAGAACCGATATTCTGGTTCCGGCAGAAGGTGCAGGTCGTGTTTTTGACGGCGATCGGAAGGGAAGAGGATGAGAATCTGCAGCAGTTCTATGAGGCAACGACAGATCTGATCCTTCGTCCGGCAGATGTGCAGAATCTGATCCGCCATCCGGATTATGACAGGTTGATCCAGTTATTGCGCAGAGCAGAAGAATAAAATGTATTTAATCTCCTTGATGAATGTGATTATATGTTCAGTGATTCAAAAGTGTTACTGTTCACACGATGTGTGACCAGCAACGCATCTCGCCATTTTAAATCGCCTTTGGCGATGGGGCGAGATGCATTCAAGTCAAAACACGCATCCTCCGTGTCAATCAGAGGAGTGATTGACACGGGAGTGAACAGTAACTCAAAAGTGACCACATTCATTGTGGTCATTTTTTGAGTGGAGCTTTTTAAAAATATATGTTAAATTAAGGTCAGTCGAGGGACAGGAAAGGAAATGACGATGAGACATCTAACATTGATCTGTACGGCAGGTATTTCAACAAGCCTCTTAGTGAATAAGATGAAACGGCTGATTCGGAATGAGAATCTTGAGATTGCAGTCACAGCGATGTCAGAACGTGCATTTCAGGGTTACACAGGTCAGACAGATGTTCTGCTGCTTGGTCCGCAGCTGGGACATCGGTTCGAAAGCCTGAAAGAACAGTATGAGTCCAAAGGCATCCGCATAGACAGGATTGATCCGGAACGTTTCGGAGCAATGGATGCGAAGGCTGTACTGGAGCAGGCATTTCCAGACCTGTCTGGACAAATAGGTGATAAATAAAATAAATTAAAGATAGGAGAATGTATCATGGCAAAATTTACTTATGTAGTACAGGACAACGAAGGAATCCACGCAAGACCGGCAGGAATGCTTGCAAAAGAAGCAAAAGCTCTTGAGGGAGTTAAGGTTACAATCGCCGGAAACGGAAAAACAGCTGACGCTACAAGACTGATGGCTATCATGGCTATGGGTATCAAAAAAGGTATGGAAGTTGAAGTAACAGTTGAAGGTGAGAACGAAGAAGCTGCAGCAGCTAAGATGGAAGAGTTCTTCAAAGCAAACCTGTAAGAGAAAGTCATACATATACTCATTTAATTTCTAGTTAAGAAAAGATGTTTTAACAGATCGATAATAAGGATTAGCCCTCCGGAAGAAAGATCTGTCAGGACATCTTTTTGTTTTTATTGAAAACGCTCCGCTTAGGATGCGTACTGCGGCGTATAATGTAGGCGTCGCAAGCGACCGCCGCAGGCGCAAGAATGTGCCGAGGCACATTCTTTGTTCTAGTTGCACAAAAGTTTATTGTTCTGTATAATGAGAAAGTACGAGTGGAGATCATAGTAGAATTAAGAAAGGGGCAGACAGAAGATGAGAGCGGTTATTTTATCATTAGATACAGGGGCATATAAAGCAAAAGTAGATGTGGCAGCGGCAGCATCACTCAAAAGAATGCTGGAGCAGGTTGGGATTGAAGTCCGGGCAGCAAAAGCATTTCCAGAGGATAAAGAAATGTTGAAAACAGTGCTCTGTAAGCTGGCAGATGCGGGGATGGTTGAACTGGTTCTGACAACCGGAGCAGTTGGATTCCTGGAGAAGCATTGTGCGCCGGATGCTGTGAGGGAGACAGCAGACCGTCTGCTTCCAGGTATTCCGGAAGCACTCAGGGCTTATAATCTTCGTCATACAAAGAAAGTGATTCTGGATCGTTCAGAGGCTGGAATCAGAAAGAAGACATTGATGATCAATCTGCCGGAGAGTGCCAAGATGGCAAAGGAAGATCTGGAATATATACTTCCAGAAGTGGTACAGGTGGTAGATACTTTTTCATTAAGATAAAAACAGAAGGATGGAATAACAGGAGAGATTGAAAATGCTGGTAAAAATATATACAGATGGTGCAGCGCGCGGAAACCCGGACGGACCGGGCGGATATGGAACAGTGCTTGAGTATGTCGACACGAAGGGACAGCTTCATAAGAAGGAATTGTCCCAGGGATATGAGAAGACAACGAATAACAGAATGGAGCTGATGGCTGTAATTGCAGGTCTGGAGGCTTTAAACCGTTCCTGTGAAGTAGAAGTCTATTCGGATTCACAATATGTTGTGAATGCGTTTAACCAGCACTGGGTAGACGGCTGGATCAAGAAGGGATGGAAACGCGGGAAGAATGAACCGGTGAAGAATGTAGACCTTTGGAAACGTCTGTTAGAAGCAAAGCAGAAACACAGCGTGACGTTTCACTGGGTAAAGGGGCATGATGGACATCCGCAGAATGAAAGATGCGATGAGCTTGCGACAACTGCAGCAGATGGAACAAATCTTATCGTAGATGAAGGGCTGTAAGAATTCGAAAACAAGGATTGATTAATGTTACTGTTCACTCCCGTGTCAATCACTCCGCTGATTGACACGGAGGATGCATG
>ERZ1034939.588-NODE-588-length-22367-cov-15.361510_pt1 | contig 22367 bp, 20 predicted proteins | sample MGYA00520626_ERZ1034939 | MGnify/ENA primary metagenome ERZ1034939 (study PRJEB33766, sample SAMN09781751) | gut metagenome | biome: gut microbiome | host: Homo sapiens | place: Madagascar | study: EMG produced TPA metagenomics assembly of the PRJNA485056 data...
TCGGCATGCAGAATGGTCGAGATACGCTGCGCGATGATGAGCACCGCGGCATCGCGCGTCTCGTCCTGCAGCGCATGGCGCAGGGCCGCGTCGGTCTTAAAGTCCAGGGCCGAAAAGCTATCGTCGAAGATATACAGATCAGCGTGCTTCATGAGCGCACGGGCGATGGCCAGACGCTGACGCTGGCCGCCCGAGAAGTTCGTACCGCCCTGCGCCACCGGGGTATCGAGCCCCTGCGGCTGATCGAGCACGAAGGTGCTCTGGGCAACCCGCAGCGCGTGAAGCATGTCGGCCTCGGTCGCATCCTCGTTGCCATAGCGCAGGTTGCTCGCCACCGTGCCCGAGAACAGCCACGCCTTCTGCGGCACGTAAGCGATATGCCCGCGAATCTCGTCTTGCGAAAGGTCGCGCAGGTCAACACCATTGAGGCGAATGGCGCCCTTCGTGGCATCGTGGAAACGCAACAAGAGCTTGGCCACCGTCGACTTGCCCGAACCCGTCGAGCCTACAATTGCCGTGGTCTGGCCACGGCGACAGGCAAAGCTCAGGTCGCACAGGGTGTCCTCGTCGGCATCGTCAAAACGGAACGACATATGGTCGAACACGGCGACCGCGTCTGCTCCGTCCTTTGAGTCGGACGCGCCCGCGTCGAGCGTTCGCTCGCCATCGACGATGCTCGGCTCAATCTGGAGCACCTGCTGTGCACGGTTGAGGCACGCCGCGGCACGCGGCAACGTCAGGATCACCATCTGCGCCATCATCACAAAGAACAGGATCAGAATCGCGTATTCCAGCACGGCCGAGATGCTGCCAATTTGCATGGCGTGGACGCCTACGCGATTGCCTCCCACCCACAGCACCGCCACCTCGGCGATATTCATCAGAAAGAAGCTGGAGCTATCGAGGCCCACAAACAGGTGATTGACCTTAATGGCGTTGGCCGCGTAATCGCTAAACACCTCGTCTAGGCGCTGCTCCTCATGGCGCTCCTTGTTAAACGCGCGGATGACGCGCACGCCCACGATGTTCTCGCGCAGCACGACGTTCATGCGGTCAATAAAACTCTGCAGGCGCATAAAAATCGGCGCTGCATTGGCGACCGTAAAGACCGCCGCCACCAGCACAATCGCCACGACCGCACCCAGCAGCGTGCCCATGGCGGGATCGATATGCCAAGCGAAGATGATGCCCGCCACGGCCAAAAACGGCACCGGCAGCACCAGCTGAATCGTCTGCAGAATCGCCTGCTGGATCACGTTGATGTCGTTGAGCGATCGCGTGATCATCGAGCCGGTGCCAAAGCGCTCAAAGTCGCTGGCAGACAGCTCGAGTGACTTGTCGTAGACGGCGTTGCGGATGTCACAGGCCACGTTGGCCGCCAGGCGAGCCGAAAGATAGCAGCCCAGTACCGCGCCGCCGCTGGCCATGCCGGTCGCGACAAGCATGTACAGGCCGTTGCGCAGGATGTAGTCGATATCACCCGTCGTGATGCCAGTATTGACCATATTCGCCAACATCGTAGGCACCAGCAGCGTGCCGACGTTATCTATCAGCAGCACAAACAGCGTCACCGCAATCAGCCCGCGATACGGCCTCATAAACCTCATTAAGAGTCGCACGTCTCCCCCTCTTCTTGTTTTTCCACTTGGCTCTCGGCGGCTATCTGCTGTTTAAACGCCTCGCACTCCTCGTTAAGCACGTGGGAAAACTTGCCGACCAGGCGCATAATCTCACGCTGTTCCCAGGGCTCGAGCGCGCCAAAGGCACGCTGCTCGGCTTTAACCGCCGGCAACGCATAGTGCTCGGCGAACCGCCGGCCCTCATCGGTCAAACAAACGACCTTATTCTTGCGGCTGCCTTCGACGAATTCCAGCGTCGCAAGCCCTCGCGCCGTCAGGGTTTTAATTGCCGAGTTAATGGTCTGCTTGCTATAGAACCATTCGCTCGTGAGTCGGCTCACGGCAACGTCTTCGTCCGCCGTGCTGATATCGACGAGCATCCAATAGGCGCAATCCGAAAGGCCGCAGGCACGCGCGAACTCTGAATAAATACGGTCGAGCCCGTTGAGCATCCGGTCAAAATCGACCGACGTAACCGCGCAATCCATCTCTCCCACCATTCGATAGTCCGAATTTTGACTAATTGAGATTTCAGATTAGTCCGAGTTTTGACTATCGTCAAGGGCTTCGTTCGCAGCGCGCAGGCTATACAACAGATCGACAAAAAAGACCGCCGGCGCGGGGGCAGCGTCGGCGGTCATGAGAGGAAATCGATTATTTGCTGCTAGGCGGCGACGGCCTCGTAGACCGTAGCGCCCGAGAAGCTATCGTGCAGGCTCTTGCCGCAGATCCAAGGCAGTTCGACGACCTCGCAGACCGTACTGACCAGCTCGGAGCAGTCCGTAAAGTGGCCCTTATCGTTGATGGCCTCGCAATCCTGAACACGCCAATAGCCATCGGTGTGCGTGATGTAGTACTCGTGATCGTTGATCGACACGAAAGCGCGCGTCTTGGAACGCAGCAGCTTCAGAAATCCCTCGAAATCGGTCTCGACGACATCTCCAGCCTGGAACATGATAGTTACCTCCTGGCCCGGCGCCACCACGGCGCGTTGATAAACGTTGGTACTCCTTTAGTAAAACCTTTATCGCTTGTTATGCGCACATCATTTAGGCAAGTGGTAAAAAAGCGCAGGGTAGACGGGATAAAACGTTTAACCATCCCAGCGGGTTTTCACATTCTGTCTGCCTTTTTATGCAGACCAACTTCTCTCATTGGTAGCCGGAGTTATTCGAAGCGCTTTGCGCGATTACGGTCTTGAGCCGACGGGTATGAACGTGGCATCTCAATCAACGTCAGGAGGACTCATGGAGACCATCGAAGCGCTCATCCACCGCCGCAGCTGCCGCAAATACAGCGACCGTCCTGTCGAGGCCGAGAAGCTCGCACGCATTATCGAAGCCGGCCAGTATGCACCGAGTGGCATGGGGCGCCAGCCGGTGACGTTTGTCGCCGTTACCGATCCGGCGACCGTCGAGCGCCTCTCGCAGCTCAATGCGCAAGTCATGGGCAGCAACGACGACCCCTTCTACGGCGCTAAGACCGTTGTGGTGGTGCTGGTCGACCGCAGCGTGCCCACGCATCTGGAAGACGGCTCGCTTGCCATGGGCAACCTGCTCAACGCGGCTTATGCGCTGGGTGTCGATTCGTGTTGGATCCACCGCGCACACGAGGTCTTCGACTCGCCCGAAGGCTTGGAACTGCTGGCGAGCTGGGGCCTGCCCGCCGACGGTAGCCTACGCGGCGTCGGTCACTGCATTCTGGGCTATGCCGAGGGCGCGCTTCCCGAGGCAAAGCCGCGTCGCGACAACGTGGTATATGTGAAGTAATTAGTTCCGCCGTTCTAACGAACGGCGGACCCGCTGACGCTGCGCGGGCCGCATTCACGCCAATCTGACGTTCAATTTCGAGGGCGCGACCAGAAGGTCAGCGCCCTCTCATTTCACGTCACCTTGGCGTGAATGCGGCTCGCTCGCTGTTGGTGACTGACATCGGGTGCACCACTGTTGACATTCGACACTTGGGCAGCTAAAAAAGGCCCCGTCCCAAATTTGCTGCCCCACTCGCAACTTATCTTGCCGATGGAGTTGTCGTCGTTTCGTTCGTGTGAGCCGTTTCGGCGCCGTCGTCGCGTTCGTCCTCGTCCTTTTGCGCATCGGCAATGGTGGAGGCCGCCGCAACGATACCGCGCTGGGGCGCGACGCCCGTCTGGGTCTGAACGCCCTCGACAACTTCTGTGCCTGCATGCGCGAGCTCGGGCGACTTAAACATTGCGTCCAGATTGGCCCCGCCGCCGGCGTAACCAAGCGCCGCGAGCGCGATGACAATCGCCGCAACAACGACCGCGATCGGAACATAGCGATGCCAGCCTGCGGGATTGAGGCCGCTACGGCGAGCAGCGCCACGGCTAATGTAGCCGAGCGTTCCATCGTGCTTGAGCTTTGAGCCCACCACGCGCCGGCGGCCCCACAACGACGAGTTGGCCTGCATGGCCAAACGTGCGCTCGCCGAAGGATAGCCATATTTAGTGCGCTTGAACGAACCATCGAACCCCGAAGCGCCTTTGCCCCACGTCCGCGAAGTCGTACGTCGGTTGACCGGCGCCGTGCTTCGTTTCGCTCGGTTCGTTTTTGAAGTCTCCGCCATACTCCCCCGCACGCCGTAACACAGTCGAAACAATACCGCTTTGGACTGTATCACACGCGCCGCGCGCGGTCACGGGCGCCCTGCTCAGCGGTCGTCGCCCTTCAGCAGGCGCCACAAAGTCGTGCGGCTTATACCCAGCACCTCTGCCGCACGAGTCCGGTTACCGTGAAGGTGTTGCAGGACCAGCCGCGCGATATCGCGCTCGGTATCGGCAAGAGGCCGCAAGATATACAGATCGCTTTCGAGTGTCGGGGCGCCAAAGGTCGCGGTCTTGATAACGTCCTCCTGAGCAAGCACCTCTTTCGCCACGGCGCGCTCCACCGTACCCGACCCCACTAATATATAGAGTCGCTCCGAGACTTCGCGCAGCTGCAGGTAATTGCGAGGCCACCGATACGCATCGAGCATCTTCGCTGCGGCGGCGGACAACTTAGGGGCACCCGTCTTAAACATATCCGCCAGATACTCCAGGTAGCACGTAATCTTTTCCGACGCGCCGCCCTGTTCGGCAATCGCCGGTGCCACACTCACTGCACAGGACAGGCGCTCGGTCACAAAGGCGGCCTGATCGCTTTCGCCGCCACCCGGCATATCGTTTGCCGTCAACACCACATGGCAGCGAGTTGCGAGCGCCGTGTCGACCATTGCAGACACGAGCTCGCGCAGGCGCTCAGGCCCAACTGCATGCCAGCCACCCACGCAAAGCGTCAGCCCCGTTTGAAATAACGGTGATTCGGAACTTTTGAGCAGATGGCGCCAGCCGCGATCCGTAAGCTCATCGAGCATAACGGACACATAAGGCTGGTCGGAATAGGGTCCATCCAGGTAGAGACGTTTTGCGATCTGGGTCTGCCCCGCGCCCAGTTCACCCTCGAGCATAAGGGGCACTCCACGCGCGTAGCTCTCCCGTACGGGGGCGGCGACCACTGCCGCATCTTCAACAACGCCGTACGCGCTCGACTCGTAACGAGCCTCGACTTCGTCGACATTGAGCCACTCGATGCCCGCATGCGCCGTGGCGGCGCGCACCTCACGCGCTACAACCACCCAAAGCGTCCCGTACTCCTCGGCCGTCGGGCGCACCGTCAAGCTCAACCGCACACCCTCGCGGCCCATCACCAGGCGCGCACCATCGCCCACGCGGGTGAGACGCTCGGCAACAAAAGCGGCGACATCCCGTTCGAGCGCGGCGTCATTCATGGTCGAAATCACAACGCCGCCGCGCTCATCAATTGCCAGCGCCGACGCCCCGGCCGCGGACAAAGCTTCGATCAGAATCTGCAGCTTGGCATCGCTGTCCATGGTTCGCCCCGTCTCCAGCCACGGCCTTTGTCCACGGCCTACCATCTCATGTGTTTCAAAATTAAACGATATTGCGCACTAAACACTATAGGGCTTGCGGCGCCTTCTTGCGAATATATGAATTGCCCCGCATCGCCATCCTGGCGGGGCGATAAGAGCTCTTCGGGACCTATTAACCTGCGGACAAGCCATACCCGCAAGAGCTCCTATCGCTCCACCGCGAGGATGCGGCCACCAGCAACCAGCACGCAAATAAGCTACTTCTCTACCAGATTCCCAACACGTGCTGCATTCCCAAACTCATGCACGCAATGCCAATCCAGCAGCAAAAGCCCAATGCGATGGGCTTGCCGCCCTTTTTGACCAGCTCGACGATATCGGTATTAAAACCAATAGCCGCCATGGCCATCACGATAAAGAACTTCGACAGCTCCTTGATGGGCGCCGTGATGGATGCGGGCAGCTGAAACACCGTGGTGATCACGCTCGCTAGCACAAAGAACAGGACAAACATCGGAAACGCGCGCTTAAACGAAAACGTGTTTTTAGCGTTGCCGCCGCCCTTGCGCACCAGATACATCTGCCAGCACGCGAGAACCAACGTAATGGGAATAATGGCCAACGTCCTGGTGAGCTTGACCACCGTGGCGCTCTCGAGCACATTGGCGCCAGGATGCATGCTGTCCCAAGCGCTCGCCGCAGCCGTTACGGACGAGGTGTCGTTGATGGCGGTGCCGGCAAACAGGCCAAAGCCCTCGTTGGTCAGGCCAAGCATGCCGCCGAGCGTCGGAAACACGAGCGCCGCGATAACGTTAAACAGGAAGATGACCGAAATAGCCTGGGCAATCTCGCGATCGTCGGCATCGATGACAGGTGCGGTCGCGGCGATGGCAGAACCGCCGCAAATCGACGAGCCCACACCCACAAGCGTCGCAATCTTGCTCGGCACGTTCATGACGCGGCAAAGAACAAAGGCGATAACGAGCGAGGTCGAGATCGTCGCCACGATAATCGGCAGCGACTGGGCGCCCTTGGACAGAATCTGGGAGAGGTTCATGCCAAAGCCAAGCAGGATGACCGCGTACTGCAGGACTTTTTTGGACGTATAGGTGACGCCGGCGGCGAGCTGTTCGCGACGACCCTTGGGAAAGACGAGCGCCAGGACCATGCCAAAGAGAATGGCAAATACCGGCCCGCCGACCACCTCAATTTGTTTGCCGAGCAACGTCGCGGGGATAGCGATGATCAGGCAGAACAAGACGCCCTTCCAGCGCTCGCGTACGATATTCGCCAGTTGCATACGGGATTCCTTCTTTCTATTTCATGTGTGCGACGGCTTATGATACGGCAACATTGAGCACAGCCTTGCGCAAACAAAGACTAAGATGCCGCAATAGTTCTCTGGCAGCAGCCGAATTACTCACCGCCGAGGGCTGATTCGCGGCATACTAAACAACTGACACATGAGTGTGATAGAACAGTTGCGAGGCGCTATGGAAGAATCGATGCATATCGGCGAGCAAGAAACGAGCCTACAGGACCAGCCCTACCACACCATTCGACGCAAAATCGTCTACCTGGACTACAAGCCGGGCGAAAAACTGGGCGTCAAGCAGCTTTGCGATGACTTGGATATGGGACGCAGTTCAACAACGGAGCCGGGCCTCAGTCGTTAAAGCGCGCCAACAACGGGACACTCGATGTGAGCCACCAACAGCGAGCGAGCCGCATTCGCGCCAAGGTGACGTGAAATGAGAGGGCGTCGACCTTCTGGTCGCGCCCTCGAAATTGAACGTCAGATTGGCGTAAATGCGGCTCGCGCAGCGTCAAGTGGGCCATCGTTCGTTAGAACGACGGAACATCCACTATTCTACCGTGACGCTCTTGGCCAGGTTACGGGGCTGGTCGACGTCGCAGCCGCGCAGGATGGCGACCTCGCGGGCGAGCAGCTGCAGAGGAACGCTCGCCGTGATGGGGCTGAACACGTCGCGGACTGCCGGCACGCGGACGATGCAGTCGGCGATCTTGTTGATCTCCTCGTCGCCCTCGGTGGCAACGACGATGACCTTGGCGCCGCGTGCCTTGCACTCCATAAGGTTCGACACGGTCTTGTCGTAGGTGGCACTCTTGGTGGCCACAGCGATGACAGGGAAGCCCGGGTCGATCAGGGCAATGGGGCCGTGCTTCATCTCACCGGCGGCGTAGGCCTCGGCGTGCAGGTAGCTGACCTCCTTGAGCTTGAGCGCACCCTCGTAGGAAATAGCGGCACCCATGCCGCGACCCACGAACAGCGCGGACTGCGCGTCCTTGCACAGCAGGGCGGCCTCATGCACGGCCTCGGTTTGGGTATCCAAAATCCACTGGATCTGCTCGGCCGTATCGGAAAGCTCGCGGAACAGCATGCGCGCCTGCTTGGTGGTCAAGCGGTACTTGACCTGCGCCAGCAGCAGGGCCAAAAGCGTAAGGCTCACGACCTGGCCGATGAAGCTCTTGGTCGAGGCGACCGCGATCTCCTTGTTGGCCTTGGTGTAGATGACGCCGTCGCTCTCACGCGCCACGGGGCTGCCCACCACGTTGGTGATGCCGAAGACCTTGGCGCCCTTGATGCGCGCGTCGCGAATGGCGGCAAGGGTGTCGGCCGTCTCGCCCGACTGGGACACGGCAACGACAAGCGTCGTCGGCGTAATGATGGGATTGCGATAGCGGAACTCGCTGGCCGCCTCAACCTCGGTGGGGATGCGAGCCCAGCCCTCAATGAGATTCTTGGCAATGAGGCCGGCATGGTAGCTGGTGCCGCAAGCGATCACGTAGACGCGATCGATGTCGTTGAGCTCCTCGAGCGAAAGGCCCAACTCGTCGATGTCGAGCTCGCCGGCCGGCGTCATACGACCGACCAGCGTGTCGCGCACGACGCGCGGCTGCTCGTGGATTTCCTTGAGCATAAAGTCGGGATAACCGCCCTTTTCGGCCATGTCCAGGTCCCAGTCGATGTGGGTGACCTTGGGCTCGATCACGTTGCCGGCCTCGTCGGTGTACTCGACGCCTGCGGGCGTGAGCTTGGCAAACTGACCGTCCTCGAGCACCACGACATCGCGGGTGGCGTCGATGAGCGCGATGACGTCGGAGGCGACATAGGAGCCGGTTTCGCCCACGCCGACTACGATCGGGGAATCCTTGCGGGCTACGGCGATCACGCCGGGCTCGTCAGCGCACACGGCGGCCAGACCATAGGCACCGACCACGTGGGTGCAAGCCTCGCGCACGGAGGCCATCAGGTCGTGCGTCTCGGCATAGGCCTCTTCGATCAGATGCGCGAAGACCTCGGTATCGGTCTCGCTCTTAAAGTGGTGGCCGCGGCCCTCCAGCTCTTCGCGCAGCTCGGCGAAGTTCTCGATGATGCCGTTGTGGACGATGGCGATACGACCGTCGCAGCTGGTATGGGGATGAGCGTTAACGACGGAGGGCTTGCCGTGGGTGGCCCAACGGGTGTGGCCGATACCGCAGGTAGCGTCGCTGTCGATGTTGGAAAGCTCGCTCTCCAAGCCCGCGACCTTGCCCACGCGGCGGATGACATCGAGGTGCGCCGCGGCGCCCTCGCCCACCTCGAGCGCGACGCCCGAGGAGTCATACCCGCGATACTCCATACGCTTGAGGCCCGTGACCAGGATGTTCTTTGCAATATCAGAGCCGGTGTAGCCGACGATTCCGCACATAGGATAAATCCCTTCGTTCGCGTGACTGCAAGACGTCCACGCACAGGGGGCGCTGAGACGTATAACGTTCGAGTATTGTACTCACGCAAACGCAAGCTGATATACCAGAAGTGGTATCTCAACTTAGATACCACCCGATGCACACACGTCCAGCCGGTCCAAACCACCACAATGGGGACAGGCACCTTTGTGGTGGTTTGGACCGGGGCGGCGCTCTGTCCCAGCGAAAGATCTCGATCTGTAACATCTGGGGCTCCGGAAGCCGGCTTAGTGTTACAGATCGAGACATTACAGTTCGGCCCCTGCACTATGTCTCGATCTGTAACAGGCAGAGCCGGTTTTGCCGTCCAGGTGTTACAGATCGAGACAATTGAAGGCCCAGGCAGCTCAAACCACCACAAAGGTGCCTGTCCCCTTTGTGGTGGTTTGGACTCCGGCGTTTGCCCAGATAAAACCTACCAACACCCTGGGGGCGGGCGATGCTACAATCTGGCTTGTACTTGAAACGCATCAAAGGGGCCGCTATGGCGAAGGTAAAAATCAGCGACGTCGCGCGCGAGGCCGGGGTTTCGTTGGGCACGGTTTCCAACGCGCTCAACCATCCCGAAAAGCTGCGCCCCGAGACCCTCAAGCTCATCAACGAGACCATCAATCGCTTGGGCTACCTGCCCAACCAAAGCGCTCGCCAGCTGGCCGGCGGCACCACCAAGTCCTTTGGCCTGGTCCTCCCCCGTCTCGATCACGGCTTTTCGCTCCAGATTGCCAGCGGTGCCCACAACGAGGCACGCAAGCACGGCTATGACTTGCTCATCGCCAACGCCGATAACGACGGCATTCTCCAGGACCATTACCTGCGCTACTTTATGGGCACGCAGATGTCCGGCGTCATGGTTCAGCCCATGGCGTCCCCCGACTGGCACCCCGCTATGACCAAGATGCCCGTGCCGATTGTCCATCTGGACATCCACTGTTCCGAACCCGGTTATTACGTAGCCGCCGACAACGAGGCGCAGGGGCGCATTATCGCCGAGCTCGCCGTTGCCCGTGGCGCACGCCATATCACCGTTGTGGGCAGAGCGGCATTTATGCAGCTCACCCTGCGCGTACTTGGCATCCACAAGGCCCTCGCCCTGCATCCCGATATCAAAATTGAGGTCATCGACGCCGGCGAATGGAATACCGCTGCCGACGGCTACGGCATCGGCGCCCAGATTGCCGAGCGCTCCGGCGACGAGCGCCCCGATTTTGTCATCGGCCTGACCGACGTACTGGCGTCGGGCGTTATCTCGGCGCTGATAGACAAAGGCATCTCCGTCCCCGAGCAGGTCCGCGTGGCCGGCTGCGACGGCAATCCGCTCGCCTGGAGCGGGTCGGTCCCACTGACCACAGTAGCGCCTCCGGGCTACGAGATTGGCCGCAAGGGCGTTCAGTTGCTGATGGAGCAGATCGAGAACAAGCCCGCCGCCAAGACCAAACGCGTCCGCATCGGCTCCGCCGCGCGCACCGTCACCGCGGTCACGGCCACCGAGGACATCAACCGCCAAGAACTCGTGCGGCCGTTTCTGCTGGAACGCGCCAGCACCCAGGCAAGCAACCACGCCGAAGCCACCGCCATCAACCTGGGCGCCTACCTTTAGCGCACGGCCTTGACCGCCGCCATCAGATCGAACAACGTATCGAGCACGGCCTCGCAGCCATCCACCACGTCCTGCGGCAGCGGCACGATATCGGGGACGGCGAAGACATGGCATCCGGCCGTGATGCCCGAGACGCAGCCGTTGCGCGAATCCTCGACCACGGCGCACTCCTCGGGGGCAAAGCCCGCACGCTCGCAGGCGAGCAGATACATCTCGGGGTCGGGCTTGCCGTGCACGACGTCCTCGCCACACGTTACCGTTTCAAACTTGTCAAAAAGACCGACCATCTTAAGGTTGCGCTCGGCCGTAACGAGGCGCGACGACGTCGCTAGGCCCACGTGATAGCCCGCAGCTAGCAGCTCGTCTAGGCACTCGGCGGCGCCGGCCTTAAGTTCCAGTTCGGTCTTGACCATCTCGTCGCGAATCTCCTTGTGGCGACGATAGATCGCCTCGGTGGTTTCGTGGCTGCCATAATGCTTATCGAGGATGTCCATAACATCGGGCAGCGTGCGGCCGATAAACTGATGGATCAGCGCTTCATCAATCGCGAGCCCCAGCTCAGCGGCGCCTGCCTTCCAGGCCTTAATCCCCAAACGCTCGGTATCGACCAGCGTTCCATCCATGTCAAAAATAACAGCCTTGATCATATCGGTCCCCCATCGACTCTCGCTGTCGCGTTGCTGCAACTCTACCGCATTTGGCAACTTGTATATAACGTATATACCATATTGCACTTTCGTTACACAGATAGAAGTCTTATGGCAAGTAACGCATTAGGATTATAGTTTTCGATCGAGTACTCAACGATAAGGAACGTTTCATGATTTTAGACACCACGGCACCCGCAGAGGAGCTTCAAGACAAGCTATCGGCGCTCGAGCAGCTGCTTTTGGCATACGGGCGCGTGGCTATCGGGTTTTCCGGCGGCGTTGACAGCAGCTTTTTGGCCGCCGTATGCGCCCGCGTCATGCCTACCAATACTCTTCTCGTCCATCTCACCACGCCGCTCATCGGCACGCCCGAGCAGGCTTCGTTTGAGCAGTCCGTTGATGGGCAGGCCAATGAGGGGCCGCATTTTAAGCTCCCCGTGCTCAATCTTTCGGTGGATCAGCTGCAGCTCCCCCAAGTAGCCTGCAACGATGCTAATCGCTGCTACCACTGCAAGCACGCCGGCTTTACCGCCATCGTCAACCACGCCAAGTCGCTCGGCTTTCCCACCGTCATCGATGGCAGCAATGCAAGCGATGACGGTGACTACCGCCCCGGCATGCGTGCGGCAGAAGAGCTCGGCGTACGCTCACCCCTTATGGAGGTCGGCTTTACCAAGGACGAAGAGCGCGAGCTGCTGCGCGCATGGGGCTATCCCGTTTGGAACCTGCCGGCGGGAGCATGTCTTGCCACCCGCGTCCCCACGGGCGAGGAGCTTACGCGCGAGAAGGTCGATTTAATCCGCGCCTGCGAGGATTACCTGCACAATCTTGATCTGGCACAGGTACGCGCGCGCTTGATCGGCGGCTGCATGCATATCGAGGCCGCACCCGCAGATGTCGCCAAGATTGCTGCCCTCGGTGGCAACGCCGTCGATGCCGAGGGCAAAACCCCGCTGCCCGCCGTTATCGAGTCCGCGCTGCGCGAGCTGGGCTGCGACCATATCTCCCCCGAGGTCACCCCCTACATCCACGGCAACATGAACCTTTAGATTACGCCGTTTTACAAACGGCGTAACTGCTCGGCGCTGCGCGGGCTCCGGGCACATATGCTCAACCTGGACTGCGTTAACTGACCTGTCAATAAGGGACAGGTTTGTTTTGGCAGGTTTTATCTTGGGAAAATATCGCGAGGCAGTCGCCCCTCTAGCACCCATCAAACTTCGAGAGACGATAGAGGGGCAATTCGGCTGCATCTACTTCTTCCGATAGCGGCGGTTGCGGCTCGTCGATGAACCCATTACTTCGATGAGCCCTTTATCCGTCATTTTTGGCAGATGGTAGCTGACGGACGAATTTTGGCATTCCGTCTCTCTAAAACAAGGCGCTTATCTCTCTAACTTTAGAGAGATAAGCGCCTTGTTTTAGAGAGACATTAAGAGAGATGTATCGAATTCGCTGCTAGATTGCCTAATGCTATCTCTCTAACCAACCTTCTCTTTAGAGAGACATTTAGAGAGATGAGCGCGACCTCTCTAATCAAGGGCTCCACTCTTTAAGGTGCACACTTCCTAACCGTGCCCTAAGTTGCGGTGAAATAACTCACGATTAGCCTGCCAAAAAGGGATAGGTTTATTTTGGCAGGTTTTATCTGGGGAAACGCAAACAGGGCCGCGACACCTATATGGCGTCGCGGCCCTTTTCCTTGGAGAAGGATCGATTGATTGAACGGGATGACCGTTCTAGTCTTCGAGTCCGCTATTGATGAGCTCCGCAATCTCAACGGGATCGGTGCTCGCGCGCACCTTGTCGCGGAAGCCGGCGTCCATCAGCATTACGGCAGCCTTGGAGAGCAGGCGCAGATGCGTGGTTCCAGCCTCGCCGGCAGGCACGTACAGCGCGAGCGCAACATCGACGGGCACCCCATCGAAGCTCGGCCATTCAACGGGCTCGGTCAGTTTAAGCACGGCAACGCCCGGCGTGTGGATCGCGTCGCTTTTGGCATGCGGAACGGCAAAACCGGCGACAAGGCCGGTCTCGGCCTCGTTCTCGCGAGCAATGAAGGCGGCCTCTACGGCAGATGCGTCATCGGCAAAGCCGAGCTCGATGGCCTGCTCGGACAAATAATGTAGGGCGTCCTCGCGCGAGGCGGCGGTATACCCGATTGTCACTTGGTTGGCAGATACAAATCCCATGGAAACCTTCCTTACAACACGGACCTGACCGCAGCTTCGATGCCGTCGGCGTCCAAACCGTACTTGTGCAGCAAATCGACCGCAGGGCCGGACTCGCCATACACATCGCGCACGCCGACGCGACGCATCGGCACCGGATGCTGCTCCGCGAGCACCGAGGCCACGGCCTCGCCAAGACCACCGATAATCGAATGCTCCTCGGCAGTGACCACACGACCGGTCTTCTTGGCGCTGGCAACCACCAGGCGCTCATCAAGCGGCTTGATCGTGTGCATATTGATGACCTCGGCATCGATACCATCGGCAGCGAGCGCCTCGGCAGCCTCAAGCGCCTCGGCGACCATAAGGCCACAAGCGATGATGGTCACATCGGACCCCTCGCGCACGACCACGCCGCGACCAATCTTGAACTCATAGTCCTCGTGATCGTTAATGACCGGCGTTGCCAGGCGTCCGAAGCGCATGTAGACCGGTCCCTCAAACTCATAGGCGGCGCGCACGCAAGCGCGAGCCTCGATGTCATCGGCGGGAACGATTACCGTCATACCCGGGATCGTGCGCATGAGCGCGATGTCCTCGCAGCACTGATGCGTGGCGCCGTCTTCACCGACCGAGATACCCGCATGCGTGGCACCGATTTTGACGTTGAGGTGCGGATAGCCAATGGAATTACGCACTTGTTCGTACGCGCGGCCGGCGGCGAACATGGCAAAGGTGCTCGCAAAGGCGACGTGGCCCGTGGTCGCAATGCCGGCGGCGAGCCCCATCAAGTTGCTCTCGGCAATGCCGGCATCGTAGAAGCGCTCAGGGTGCGCAGCCTTAAACTTACCCGTCTGCGTAGCGGCAGCCAGGTCGGCATCGAGCACTACAAAGTCATCGTGCTCATTGCCCAGCTCGACGAGCGCCTCGCCGTAGCTTACGCGCGTGGCGACTTTTTTGACCTCTGCCATTAGAGCTCCTCTCCTGCTGCCGCAAGCTCGGCCATGGCCTGCTCAAACTGTTCATCGTTGGGCGCCTTGCCATGCCAGCCAACCTGGTTCTCCATAAAGGAGACGCCTTTGCCCTTCACCGTCTCGGCGATGATAGCGACGGGCACGCCGGTCACCTCACGAGCCTCGGCGAAAGCCGCCTCAATCTGTGTCATGTCGTTGCCATCGGCTAGCTCGATCACATGCCACTTAAAGGCGCGGAACTTGTCAGCGAGCGGCATGGCCGAGTTGACCTCATCGATCGTGCCGTCAATCTGCAAGCCGTTGTGGTCGACGACGGCAACAAGATTGTCGAGCGCATGGTTGCCGGCAAACATGGCCGCCTCCCACACCTGGCCCTCCTCGCACTCGCCGTCGCCCAGCAACGTGTAGACGCGGTAGCTGTCACCCCAGAGCTTTGCGGCAAGCGCCATTCCAACTGCAGCAGAGATGCCCTGACCGAGCGATCCGGTGGACATATCGATGCCAGGGGCGTCGTTCATGTTGGGATGGCCCTGCAGTCGGCTGCCAATATGGCGGAGCGTCTCGAGCTCTTCGACGGGAAAATAGCCGCGATTTGCCAACACCGAATACAGGCCCGGCGCCGCGTGACCCTTGGAGAGCACAAAGCGATCGCGATCGGCCTTGTGAGGGTCGGCAGGATCGATATTCATTTCCTCAAAGTACAGATACGTCATGATGTCGGCAGCACCGAGCGATCCACCCGGGTGTCCCGACTTGGCCGCGTGAACCGCAGTCACGACACCCTTCCTGACCTCATTGGCGACCTTCGCCAGCTCCTGGTTGGTCATACGAATTCCTCTCTTGAGAACAACCCCGGCACCGGATGACACGATGCCGGGGCAATCCACTCGTTAAGCCTGAGCGACAACCTTCTGCCAGTCGGCCTCGAACGAGGCGAGGCCCTGATCGGTCAGCGGATGGTGCAGGCACTTCTTAAGGGCTGCCATGGGCACGGTCGCGATATCGGCGCCAAGCAGCGCGGCCTGGGTTACGTGGTTGGGCGTACGAACCGAGGCGGTGATGATCTCGACGGTGTCGTCGACGTTCTTGCCCGTCCAGTCATAGTTCTTGATGCAGGTCACAACGTTGTCGAGCTGCGAAATACCGTCCTCGGCGATGTCGTCAAAGCGGCCGACGAACGGGCTGATGTAGCGGGCACCGGCGTTGGCGGCCATGAGGGCCTGGGTCGGCGAGAAAACAAGCGTCATGTTGACGCGCACGCCTGCATCGGCCAGGGCGCGGCAGGCGGCGAGGCCGGCCTCACACACGGGAAGCTTAACCACGATGTTGGGAGCCAGGGCGGCAAGACGCTTGCCCTCCTCGATCATGCCCTCGGCAGTAGTCGCGGTGGACTCGGCGGACACGGGCAGTCCCTCGCAAAGCTCGGCGATCTTGAGCATGTGGGGCTCAAAGTCGGCCAGTTTGCCGCCGGTCTTGGCGTACAGGGACGGGTTGGTGGTGACGCCGGCAAGGCAGCCCCAACTCTTGGCCTCGACGATCTCCTCCAGGTTGGCGGTATCGATAAAGAACTTCATGGTGAACCCCTTCAAAGGAATGGCTAGTAATCAAATCGCTGGTTGAACCAAAGCCAGCGAGCGGGCAGCTGCCGTGGCAAGGTGGCGCGAAAGAGGAGCGAAGCGTACTTTGGTACGCGAGCGACGGTTTGAGCACCAGATTGCCCGGCAGATGTCCGCGCAGCGTGTGCCGGGCCTGTGGCTGGGACATGCCCCAGGCCCGGCGTCGTGTAGGAAAAAGCTACTTAGAGAGCCTTCTCGATGCGGCTCGTGACGCCCTTGAGGTTAAGACCGACGACGTACTGCTTGATCGGGCGCTTGATATGCTCGATCACAAAGCGCTTGCCGTCGATGTCCTGGGCAGCGAGGTTGCGGTAGAGCTTCTCGACCTGCTCCTTGACCTCGGGATCGTTAAAGGCGTAGTGGCCGGAAACATCCAGGATCTTCAGGCTGAGCTCGTCGTCGGCCAGAATGTCGTCAACCTGCAGGTTGACATCGTCGCCGGTCATCCACTTGCGCCAACGCTCGGTCTTGATGGCCTTGACCAGCAGCGTGTGATACAGGTCGGAGGGATCGTCGCACAGGCCGTTGTCGACCAGAATCTGCTCGGTAGCGCAGAGCTTGAGGTAAGCGCGGGTCTCCTCGGTGCCGTACTGAGGGGCGACATTAGAGGCCGTCACGTGAGCCGGGATATGCTCGAGCAGCGTCGCGTCATCCAGATAGTCGGCGTTGTGCTCCTTCAGGCCCACGCCGTAGCGCTTAGCCATGTCGGCGAGCTCGCGGGCATTCTTAAAGTTGTAATGACCGACCTGCTCGGTCCAACGGGTGAGTGTGCCGGTCTGGCCGACGATAAAGGTGGGCATGGGGCAGCCGCGCTTCTCGAGCTCGGGCTGCAGTTGAGAAATGAACTCCTCGTACTTATCGGTAGAGGTCAAGCCGCCATTGGTCTCCTCGGTACCGACCTCATAGGCGACCTCGGGCAGGTTATGCTCGCGACGGTACTGCTCAAGGTAGTCGATAAGATCGATCGTGCGGCGAAGCACCACGTCGAGCGGAATAACCTTGCCGATCTGATAGGGATCCTTGGTGGGGTCGACCATCAGCAGGTCAAAGCCTGCCTCCATGTCGGCGACGAAGGACTTGCGGGCGAGCTCCATGGCCTCGTCCTCGGGCAGGTGGGCGTTACGCTCCTCGTCGCGCTGCCACGGACCGCCGTGATCGCGGCACAGGTAGTACGGACCGGTGTAACCCACCTCGTCGGCAACCTTCTTGATGTCGGCGGCAAAGCGCGTCTGGTCCCAACCGTTGACGTAGCCGGCGCCCATCTCGTCCATATCGACCTGGTTGCGGCTGGCGATAAACATGGGCGGGAAATCCTCGTCCTTGGCAAGCTCGAACACGGCCTGAATCAGATTGGGGCTCATGGGGCCAATGCCGACCATGGTTGCGTGATCGCCGCTATCCTGCAGCTTGAGCATGCCCTGAACGGCCTGGCGGATGGTGAGGTTGGACATTTTGTTCTCCTTCTCCAGAGGATTTTTGACAAAAGTTCCCTGGGACCCAGATGTGGGCCCTATCAGTACGGATGGATTTTGTTGTGTAGGGGCGGTTGTGCGGAGTCAAATCCATCCCTCCGCACAACCGGAGTCCTTAAAGGTTTACTTGGCCTGCTTATCGAGCGTGGGCTTCATGGCAATCAGGATTGCAGCGGCGACCACGGCGCCAATCACGATGTCCAGGCAGAACAGCGCGACGTTGTTGGTGGCAAGGGCGACGATAAAGCCACCGTGCGGGACGTAGCAGTCGATACCCTGGAAGGCGGCAAGCGCCGCACCCACGGCAGAGCCAATGCAAATGCCGGGAAGGGTGTGACCGAGGTCCTTGACCGCAAAGGGGATAGCGCCCTCGGTAATACCGATGCAGCCCATGAACAGCGCGGAGATGCCCATCTGACGGTCGGCATCATCGAACTTGTTCTTGGCGATGAGCGCAGCGAGGCCACAGGCGATCGGGGGAACGGCGACGGCGACGCGGAACATACCGTTAGGACCGTAGATACCGGAGGCCATGATGGCCATGGTGAAGGTCGAGGCGGTCTTGTTGATGGGGCCACCCATATCGAAGGCGGTCATAACGCCAATGACCAGACCCAGGACAACGGCGGAGCCGCCCTGCAGGCTGCCGAGCACGCCGGTGAGCCAGTCCATCACAAAGCCAAGCGGCGTGGCCAGGATGTAGATATAGGCCATGCCCAGGACAAGCGAGGTCAGAATCGGAATGATCAGGATGGGCATGATGGTCTGGATGGTGTTGTTAACCTTCCAGGTCTTCATCCAGCGGACAAAGTAGCCGCAGATAACCGCCATGATCATGGCGCCCAAGAAGCCGGTCGAAACGCTGTTGCCGTTAGGGGTAACGACTGCGTTGTTGACCAGGTAGCCCAGGACAAAACCGGGGGCGAGTGCGGGCTTGCCGGCCATCGAGTAGGAGATGTATGCCGCAAGCACCGGGATCATCATGGAGATGCCGGCCATGCCGATGGTGTTAAGACTCACCATCAGCGGGTTCGTAACCTCCATGCCGTTGGCGCCGGCGGTACCGGATGCCAGCGAGAAGGCGAGAAACACGCCGCCGATAACGACGATGGGGATAAAATAGGAAACGCCGGTATTGAATGCATTGAGCAGCGTCTTACCAGGATCGGCAAAGATAGACTGCTTGGACGCCGGTGTCGGGGCCTGCGGGGCAGCGGAGACGGCCTTCTTCTCTGCCTTGGCCTCGGCCTTGGGCGCGTCAACGGCGCCACCCGTCGCCTTGATGATCTCAACGGCCTGGTCGATGATCTTTACCGGATCGGCGATTACATCCGAGGTGCCGACCTTCAGGAACTTGCCCTCGGCCATCTTCTGCTCAAAACGGTCCTCGTTCTCGACACCCACGTCGACGGACTCGAGCACCAGGTCGGCGGAGTCCACGTCTTCCTGCGTCAGCTCGTTCTCGATACCCAGGCCACCCTGAGCCTCGACTTTGCACTCGATGCCACGGGCGGCGCATTCATCCTGAATCGCCTTCTGGGCCATATACGTGTGGGCGATACCCACGGTACAGGCGGCAACGCCTACGATCTTCATTGCTTCCCTCTTTTCATAGAGTTGCGTGCGCAAGACACCGTTTGCGGAGGCCTCCGGAGCATCCCCTGCCGTTTGGACTTGCTGTCTTTTCGACAAGACCAATATAGGTGCTCGTTTTTCTTAATGCCAGCTTATTTCGGTAAACGCGCAGGTCAGAGCATTGGTTATGCGATTTAGTTATGCGTTTAACCAAAAATGAATCCTGCGATTTTACCTTCGATTTCAAAAGTCAAGAAGTATTTGATTTTCTCGGTAGACGGCAGATGCGCATGCCGGTTACAAATTTCGACCCCACCCGTATACCTCATTTGTTGCATACTCATATGAAAGGAAAGGGTCGCTCACCGAAGCGTATCCCTCACCAAGACTCAAAGTCATCATGTTGGAAAATGCTCATCTGTCGAAAGGAGTCGCTGTGGCAAAACAGCGCGTTACGATCGCAGACGTCGCTCGAGAGGCGGGAACCTCGACGGCAAGCGTCTCGTATTACCTCAACGACAAACGAGAAAAACTTAGCGAAAAGACGCAGAACAAAATCGCGCGCGTCATTAAGGAACTCGGATACGTTCCCAACGCCCAAGCGCAGACGCTCACCGGCAAGCAAACCCACGTCATTGCCATCATCATTTTGGATAACACCAACAAATGGGCGGGGCTCGTTCTCAATGGCATGGAGCAGGTCATGCTCCCCGCGGGCTACCAGACGGTCGTTTGCACGAGCAACTTTAACCCCGAGACCGAGCTCATGTACGTCGACAAGATGCTCTCGCTGGGCGTCGATGGCTTTATCATCCAGCCCACGGCAAACTTCAAAGCCGTGCATGACCGCATTAGACGCGCCGGCAAGCCGGTCGTCTTTTTCGATGCGGCCATCTATAGCCCAGGTACCAGCTGGATCAAAACCAACCTTTACGACGGCGTGTACAACGCCACACAGGCACTCCTCGACGCCGGCTACGAAGATTTCTTTTCCATTGCCGCCAACATGACCGAAATGCGCACCCGCATGGAGCGTTTTCAGGGGTATGCCGAGGCGCTGGCAGCGAACGGGCAGCTCTACAAAGCGATTCCCATCGATCACAACAAGCCGTCAATCAACGAGCTCACCGAATACTTTAAATTCAAGTTCAATCCCGCCAAGCGAACCCTTATCTTCGTGCAAAATCAGTGGGCACTTCCCCGTGTCTACAAGGCCCTCCAGCCAATGGCCCATCTGCTTCCGCAGCAAATCGGCCTTTTGGGACTCAACTGCGAAGACTGGACTAATCTCACCACACCGACCGTCTCCACCATCATCGAGCCCGTCGACCAAGAAGGTCGCGAAGCAGCCGAGATGCTGCTCGCCCTACTTGACGGAAGCAGCGAACCCGGCGAGCAGCGCATTCTCGAGTGCAAGCTCAACTGGCTCGACTCCACCTCGATCTAGACCGCGGGACAAATGAATCAGTAGCGTTTGTCTCAAATCTTAAGTATTTGTTCGACAGAACGGCCCCTGCCGGCTCCTGCTAGACTGGTAGATTCCCAACCGTCCATCCAGGAGCCTCCATGTCGCGCAAGTCCGCCTACAAGCAAGTACTTTCCATCGGCACCGCCGTGGTGCTGGGGTTTGCGCTGTTCACAGGGTCGCTCGACGGGGCGCCCAAGCTGTTGTCGCCGCAAAGCGATGAGCAGGCAGCGGCTCTGGCCGAGAAGCAAGACGAGAGTCCCAGCCGCACCGACGACGAGGCGGACCTGGTTGCCCGACTCGAATCGGGAACAGCGAGCTCCTCGGACTCTCAAAATAGCCAAGACTCTGGCGATGGCTCCGATTCCGCCGCAACCGACACCGGCGACGGCGCTTCCGCGGACAGCGCCGCCACCCCCATCGACGAGGTCGAAAACCCCGACCTCAACCGCGCCCGCGGTGTTTATCTCAGCAGCATTCCCGACTACGCCGGCAACCCCTATGTTGCCCTTCGCGCCGACAGCACGCACCCGCTCGGCACGCCATCATTCACACTCGATGAATACGAGCGCGCTACAGAAGAGGGTTGCTTTAAGAAGTTCTCCAAGCTCGACAGCCTGGGCCGCACCCGCAAAGCGCTTGCCTGCGTGGGCCCCGAATCACTCGGTCAAGGCGAGCGCGGCGATATCTCGCGTATCCATCCCGCTGGATGGCGCCAGCAGCGCTACGACTTTATTCCGGGCCAGAGCCTCTACAACCGCTGTCACCTCATCGCCTGGTCGCTCTGCGGCGAAAACGCCAACCGCAAGAATCTCCTCACCGGCACGCGTTATCTCAACGAGACGGGCATACTGCCGTTTGAAGAGCAGATTCTCGGCTACATCCGCGACACGGGCAACCATGTGCTCTACCGCGTCACGCCCATGTATAACGAAGAGGAACTTGTCTGCCGTGGCGTGCGCCTTGAGGCGCAATCGGTCGAGGACCACGGCAAGACCCTCTGCTTCCACGTATATTGCTACAACCTGCAGCCGCACGTGCAGATCGACTACGCCACCGGTCGCAACCAGGCATCCGGAGACCAGTGCCGACCGCGCCACCCGTAACCCAAAGATGATCTGTTTTCCTCCGTCCCCAGGGATCAAAAAGGGCCGCCCTGGGTTACCCAGGGCGGCCTTTTCGTCAGCACCTACATTGCAGGCAAAATCACACGCTACTTAGCGCGGCCCTCCTCATAGCGCTCGACCAGCTTGGCCTGAACGTCGTAGGGAACCTGCTCGTAGCCGGCGGGCTTCATGGTAAAGTCGCCCGTGCCGCGCGTGATGGAGCGCAGGCGCGTCGAGTAATCCGTCAGCTCGGCGAGCGGGGCCTGGGCGATGACCACGGTGTCGCCGCGCTCATCGGTCTCCATGCCCGTCACGCGACCGCGCGAGGCCGAGATGTCGCCCATCACGGCGCCGGCGTAGCTCTCGGGAATGGTCACGGTGATCTCCTCGATGGGCTCCAGCACCACCGGGTCGGCATCGGCGCACGCCTTGCGCAGGCCGATACGAGCCGCCGCGCGGAACGCCATCTCGTTGGAGTCGA
>ERZ1034939.603-NODE-603-length-21935-cov-9.641636_pt1 | contig 21935 bp, 16 predicted proteins | sample MGYA00520626_ERZ1034939 | MGnify/ENA primary metagenome ERZ1034939 (study PRJEB33766, sample SAMN09781751) | gut metagenome | biome: gut microbiome | host: Homo sapiens | place: Madagascar | study: EMG produced TPA metagenomics assembly of the PRJNA485056 data set...
GTCCTGCTGACTGCCTCTCTCAAAGCAGCTTGCTTATTATAACTCGCTGTGCTTTGTTTGTCAAGCACTTTTTTGAATTATTTTTTAGCAGCCTTTCATGTGAAAGCAGCCCTTTGCTTTGATCGTCATCGGCTGATTTACCGACGCGCTTCAGAGCATGGTAGTATTTTATCATTCCCACACACAAAAGTCAACCTATATTTCCACAATTTACTCTGTTTTGACATTTTGTCCAATTTGTTTCCCACTTTTTTGAAACTTATACGGCCTTTTGGCTTTGTTTCTCTTGATGGTTCTTTATATACCGTTTATTTTTGCTCCGTTTATACAAGCTGTAATCAGCCGCCGATCAGCTGCCGGCGCATCACTCCCAGCAATTTTCTTTCTCGCCGGGATATCTGCACCTGTGTGGTATTGAGCATCCGCGCCGTTTCGCTTTGTGTTCTTCCGCAAAAGTATCGCAGCCGGATCAGCTTTTGTTCTTCCGGGCTCAGGCGCTGCATCACTTCCTGCAGACTGATCCGGTCTGTCAGTTCTTCTTCCGGGGAATCAATGGGAATATCCAGCTCGCGGTTTCCATCGTTTTCGCCTGCCGGTGTAAGCGAAATGGCAGGCAGCCCCGCCTTGAGTGCCATGGCCACCTGTTCCGCACTGGCATTCAGCCGCTGTGCAATTTGTGAAACCGTGGGTTCGCTGCCCATTTCTTTTAAAAGCTTTTCCCTTACGGCGGATGCCTTGATGCCAAGTTCTTTGACCGAGCGGCTCACCTTCACCGTGCCCCCATCGCGAAACAGTTTTTTGATCTCGCCCAGGATCACCGGCACCGCATAGGTAGAAAAGCAAACGCCGCGCCCCCAGTCAAATCCATCATAGGCTTTGATGAGCCCCACGCATCCGGCCGCATACAAATCGTCATACTCAATGCCTCGGCTGCGAAAACGCCCTGCGCAGGCGTGTACAAGCCCCAGATTCTGCTGAATAAATTCTTCTCTGTTTTTGGTATCCGTCAAAGAAAGCTCCCCCTTATATTATTATATGTAAGAGGGGATCACTCGCGCCGCCCAAGCTGCTTATATAAAACCACCCGTGTTCCCTTGCCGGGTTTGGAATGCACGGCAAGCTTGTCCGTGAAATTTTGCATCACCGCAAAGCCAAGCCCTGCGCGCAGCTCCGGATCGCCGGTGGTGTACAAGGGCTGCATGGCTTTCTGCACATCCTCGATGCCGCAGCCCTTGTCGGCCACCGTGATCTTCACAAGGCCTGTTTCGTAAAATGCAAGCGTGAGTTTCACAGGGCCAAGGTGCCCGGGATACCCATGCACGATGGCATTCGTGACGGCTTCTGATACCGCGGTTTTCACATCGATCAGCTGCTCTACCGTGGGGTCAGCCCTTGCCAGAAAAGCGCTCACCACGCCCCGGGCAAAGCCCTCGTTTACGCTTCGGCTCATAAATTGCACGCTGATCTGATCGATCGGTTTCATTGCTTGTCCTCCTTTGCGGTGTAGGGGATCCCTGCAAGATCCAGCATTTTTCCCAGTGATGGCGGCACATCGGCCACCGTAAGCTTTCCCTGCTCGGCGCGCATTCGGCGCGCACGCCCTAAGATCAGCCCCACGCCCGAGGAATCCATAAACCCAACGCCCCCAAAATCCAAACACAGCTGCTCCACCGGGCGGCGTTCCAGCTGCTGCTCGATCTCCTGCCGCAGCTTTTCCGCTGCATGATGGTCGATTTCTCCCGACAGATGCGCCACCAGCGCGCTTCCCACCTGCCGGAACACAACCTTTGCCATTTTTTCACTCTCCCCCGTTTTATCCAAAGCCGCACAGTCTTTTGCGTGCTGTGCCTTTGAAAAAATAAAACCCGTATACCGGTTCATTTCCAGTATACGGGTTTTAACATCATTATTTTGTTGCAGAATGTCGCTCAGCGGTCAATCTGCATATTTTTTCAGCAACGGGCGTGCCTCTGCAGCCAAATACAGGCTGCCACACACCACAACGCCCTCACTTTTTTCTGCGTGGGCCAGCTTGATAGCCTGCTGCAGGCTTTCGCAGGGAATGGCCTCCATGTGAAACTTTGCCACCTCTGCCAGCTGCTGTGCCGACATTGCCCGCGGGCTGTCCGGCGTAACGGTGTATACCTTGGAAAGCACGCGGCTCATGGATTTCAAGAAAGCATCCACATTTTTATCGCGCAGCATTCCCACAACGCCTACCAGACTTTCCTCCTCGAAACCGGCATCCTCCAGCGCCGCTGCCAGCGCCTCGCCGCCGTCCGCATTGTGGCTGCCGTCCAGGATCAGGAACGGGTGCCGCGCCATCACTTCGATGCGCGCAGGAAGATTGCAGCTTTCCAGCCCGGCCAGGATCGCTTCGTCCGGAATGTCATAGCCGTAGTTGCGCCACAGCGTGAGGCAGATCTCCACAGCCAGCATGGCATTGAGCGCCTGATGACGGCCCGGATAGGCCAATCGGGCTTCGTAGCCGCCGTAGTTGATGTGGTTTTCCAATTTGCGGCCTTTGTAAATTTCCAAATCGTCCGTTTCCGGGCAGATCCATTCGCAGTCCTTTTGAGATGCTTCCGCCAGCAGCTCGGCCAAGGCCTCTCTGGGCTGCTCGGGATAGCAGATCACCGGGCGCTGCTGCACAAAAATGCCTGCCTTTTCCTGCGCGATCTTGGCCAGCGTTTCACCCAAAAACTCGGTGTGGTCCAGCCCGATGCGGGTAACTGCACTCACCAGCAAATTGTCCTTGTCGGTGGCCGCCGTGGTGGCGTCAAAGCGCCCGCCAAGGCCGGTTTCCATCACCACAATGTCACAATTTTCAGCGGCAAACCACAAAAGGGCCACCGCTGTGACGGCCTCGAACTCCACCGGGCATTCCCCATACTCATCCATCATTTCATCGCAGGCCGCCAAAACCCGGCCGGTCAGTGCCGTCAGGGTGCGCTTGGGGATCATTTCGCCGTTGATCTGCATTCTCTCACGAAAATCCAGCACATAGGGGCTGATGGTAAGGCCGGTTTTCAGCCCGGCTTCCCGCAGCATGGCCGCCGTAAGGCTGCACACCGTTCCCTTGCCGTTTGTGCCGGCCACATGTACGAATTTCAGCTTTTTTTGCGGATCGCCCAATTTATTCAACAGTTTTTTCATGCGCTCCAGCGTGGTTTCGCTCATGCGAGGCAGTGCATGAATTTTTTCGATCGCCTGTTCTGCCGTCATTTTGTTCACCCTTCCATATCATGCAGTATAAACCATTTCATCATGTGAAAAAATGTTAACACCAAAAGCGCTGCAAACACTCCGCTGCATACGCCCGAAAAATCCAGCCAAACATCCCAAACGCTGCTGCTGCGCCCCGGCGTGTACAGCTGAATGGTTTCATCGGCCAGCGCAACCGCAATTCCCCCAAGCAGCGGCCAGGAGATATGCTTTACATAATGCCGGGTATACACGCGCAGACACATTTGCAGCAAAAAGCCAAGTGCCGTATATTCAGCAAAATGCGCCAGCTTGCGCACAAAGTGCAATGAAAGCTCACGGTCGGTAAATTTGGCCAGCACACGCTGCATTGCCAGCAGCATACGCTGACTTTCCTGTGCCGAAATTGCGCCGTTTTGCAGCGAGCGTTCAAAAATAAACACGATCAGCACAGCGGTGAGCAGCGTGAACAGCACACGAAACACGATCAGCCATGGCGAGTATTTTTGTTGCTTCAAAATTTGTTCTCCTTTTATTTTCCATGCCGTTTTTTCCGCTTTCGCGGTGCATACATCATAGCACATTTTTTGATCAAAGGATGAACAAATTGTGAGGATTCCTTCATTTTTCTTTGCCCGCCGGGAAAACCGTTTGAAAATATGCTATAGGGAAAGCAAGGCTCCTTTGTGCCCGCCGGGAAGCAAAGGAGCCTTGCTGCGTGAAAACTATCTCGATCAGCCCAAAGCAGCCAGTGCCTGCTCAATGTTGGCGATCTTATCCTGGCGTGCAGCCAGCTTTTGGCGAATATCCTCCACCAGCTGTGCGGGAGCCTTGTTCACAAAGCCCTCGTTGCTGAGCTGACGGGTGAACTGGTCGATCTCTTTCTGAACCTTTTCTTTTTCCTTGTTCAAACGAGCCAGCTCCTTGTCGCGGTCGATCAGCTCCATCATGGGGATAAAGCCGCGTGCAGAATCGGTGGCCACCTGCACCATGCCGTCGGTGCTGCCCTCGTATTTGGGCACCAGAGTCACCTCGGTGGCAAAAGCAAACTTGGCCAGATACGCCTGACCCTTTTCAAATGCTTCGGGTGCGCCGGTTTCAATGACCATCGTGGTCTTTTTCGCAGGGTGTACGCCCATTTCGTTGCGGGCAGCACGCACAGCCTTGATGTAATCCATCAGCTTTTCAAAGTCAGCGCATTCCTCGGGCCAATCATGCTCCGCATCAAACACAGGCCAGCTCTGATTCATAATGGTTTCGGCGCTGCCGGGCAGAGCCTGATAGATTTCTTCGGTCACAAACGGCATGATGGGGTGCAGCAGACGCAGTGCGCGGTCCAGCACATACACCAGCACCTTGCGGGCCACATCGGCCTGCTTTTCATCGCCGCCGTTCAAGCGGCTCTTGCAGATCTCGATATACCAGTCGCAGTATACATCCCAGATAAAGTTCTGGATCTTGGCTGCGGCAAGGCCCATATCATAGCTGTCCATGTTGGCCGTCATATCGCGGGCCGTTTTGTTCAGCTCGCTCAGCACCCACTTATCGCTCATGTCCAGATCTTCCACCGCAGGCATACCGGCCTGGAAGCCCTCGGGGATGTTCATCAGCACAAAGCGGGCAGCATTCCACAGCTTGTTGGCAAAGTTGCGGGCAGCCTTTACCTTTTCTTCGCTGTAGCGCATATCATTGCCAGGCGTAGAGCCGTCGATCAGCATAAAGCGCAATGCGTCGGCGCCGTACTGGTCAATCACTTCCAGCGGGTCGATGCCGTTGCCAAGGCTCTTGCTCATTTTGCGGCCCTGGCTGTCGCGCACGATGCCGTGTACGCACACGGTGTCAAACGGTGCCTTGCCGGTGTAAGCCAGGCCGCTGAAGATCATGCGGCTCACCCAGAAGCCAATGATATCATAGCCGGTGACCAGCGTGCTGGTGGGATAGAAGAACTTCAGATCCTCGCTGTCCTCGTTGGGCCAGCCCAGCGTGCTGAAGGGCCACAGTGCGCTGCTGAACCAGGTGTCCAGCGTGTCAGGGTCCTGCTGCAGGTTTTTGCCGCCGCAGCGGGGGCAGGTGCAGGGGGCCTCTTTGGCCACGATGGTTTCATCGCAGTCCTGGCAATACCATGCCGGGATCTGATGGCCCCACCACAGCTGACGGCTGATGCACCAGTCGCGGGTATCGTTCATCCAGTTGATATAGTTTTTGGTAAAGCGCTCAGGCACAAACTTGATCTCGCCCTTTTCCACGCTTTCAATGGCAGGCTTGGCCAGGGGCTCCATGCGCACGAACCACTGCTTGGATACCATGGGCTCGATCACGCTGTGGCAGCGATAGCAGGTGCCCACCTCATGCTTGAGGGGCTCCACTTCCTTCAGATAGCCGCCCTCTTTCAGATCCTCCACAATGGCCTTGCGGGCTTCGATCGTGGTCATACCGGCATACTTGCCGCAGTCCAGCACATGGGGCTCGTTCACTGTGTTTTTGCCTGCGGCAAACACAGCATCGGCTGCTGCCTTATCCTCGGCGCCGGTCATGTGACCGTCATAGGTAAACACACGCACGATGGGCAGATCGTGGCGCAGGCCCACCTGGAAGTCGTTGGGGTCATGTGCGGGGGTGATTTTCACCACGCCGGTGCCCTTTTCCATGTCGGCGTGCTCATCGCACACAATGGGGATTTCCTTGTTGATCAGGGGCAGCATGACATGGCAGCCATGCAGGTGCTTATAGCGGGGGTCTTCGGGGTTGATGGCCACGGCGGTATCGCCCAGCATGGTTTCGGGGCGGGTGGTGGCCAGCTCCAGCATTTCGCCGGTTTCCTTTACGGGGTACAAAAGATGCCAGAAGTTGCCGTCCTTTTCCTCATGCTCCACCTCGGCATTGGAAATAGAGGTGTTGCAGTGGGGGCACCAGTTCACCATCGAGTTGCCGCGATAGATGCCGCCCTTTTCGTACAGGCGCACAAACACTTCCTTCACGGCATCGCTGCAGCCATCGTCCATGGTAAAGCGCTCACGCTGCCAGTCGCAGCTGGTGCCCAGCTTTTTCAGCTGGCTGACGATACGGTTGCCGTATTTGTTTTTCCAGTCCCAGGCACGCTCCAAAAAGCCATCGCGGCCCAGCATTTCTTTGGTCAGGCCTTCCTTGCGCATGGCCTCCACCACTTTTGCCTCGGTAGCAATGGATGCATGGTCGGTGCCGGGCACCCACAGGGCGGCATAGCCCTGCATACGCTTGCTGCGGATCAGAATATCCTGCAAAGTGTTGTCCATGGCATGGCCCATGTGCAGCTGGCCGGTAACATTGGGCGGGGGCATCACGATGGTATAAGGCTTTTTGCTGCGGTCGATCTGCGTGTGAAAATAGCCGCCCTTGCACCAGAATTCGTAAATACGATCTTCCACCTGCGCGGGATCGTACTGTTTTGCGAGTTGCTTCATAGTTTCCTCCTTGCTGTTTGTGGGGCAAAATAAAAAGGCCGCCCCACGAAAAATCACTTTTTCATGGGACGGCCTTTGTGATGTTTCAAAAAGGTCGCGGTACCACCCAACTTGCCTTGCCTGCCCTATCCCTATATATAACCTATATATAATAGGAGTATAAGGGGCTGCAAAGCCGCTTGAACACCGTGTAACGGCGGTGAGCCGGGCTGCACTACTGTTTTTTTCGCACAGTCTGCTTGGAAGCGACAGCACAGGGCACTTTCCGCCGGGCTTTCAGCAGCTGCCCGGCTCTCTTGAGAAAAGCGGTTCCATGCGCACTCTTCCGCATTGCATTTTTCGCTATTTGCGTACTATATATTTTATCGTTCCGCCCGGGGCTTGTCAACACTGCAAAGTATATTTTTTGAGTTATTTGAATCACTGAACCTCGTGCAATAGTTCTTCGGCGGAAAGATCAAACAGCTTCGCAATCGCGATCAGGTTTGAAGTGCTTGGGTCCGAAGTTCCATTCTCCCATTTTGAAACCGCCTGCCGGCTGACCCCGACTGCCTCTGCCACAAATTCCTGTGTCATCCGGCACTGCTCACGATGCTGCTTTAAAACTTCGCCCAAGGATTTTTTGAGGATGGCTTTTTCTTTTCTGACTTTTCCTGACCTTATATATCGGATCAGCGCCTTTCCAAGAAACAAGCCCAAAGCCAAAAGGGTGATGATCACCGTTAGGCCGATCAGAAGCACGAAAGCAAAAACAAGCACTCCTAAAAATTTCATATCGATCATATTGTTTACCTCCCAATGGCTTTATGATAACGTTTTTTCACGGTTTGCGCCACCAACTATCGCGATACTATCCGTTGCCTTTTGGTTGCAAAAGGCAAATACCGCTGTTTTCCGTGTAAAAATCAAGGCCGAATACTGCGGGCCGGGCGGTGAGGGCGTGTTTTGAGAAAAGGCTTTGCCCGGCGGATTTCTGTATGCGCACCGGCACATGATTTTTCTCCTTGGGCGGCACTGTCTTTTAAAAAGAAATTTTATGAAAAAAAGCGTTGACAAAATGGCCGCAGCTTGCTATAATAACTCAATGTTGAGAGCAAACAACGCTTTCGGCAAAAATCTTTGGGGATTTGCATAGTGGTAGTGCGGTAGACTCTGACTCTACTTGTGGTGGTTCGATTCCATCATCCCCAACCAAAATCGCAGCAGCTTTCATGTTGCTGCGATTTTTTTGTTTTGAATTCGGGGTGTAGCGCAGCTGGTAGCGCGTCTGGTTCGGGTCCAGAAGGCCGTGGGTTCAAGTCCCGTCACTCCGACCAAAAAACCGTTCATGCCGTATCCCGGCGTGGACGGTTTTTTTGACGCTGAGGGCCGTGGACTTGAACAGGACGGCGCACCGCAGTGCGCAAAAAACGCCGAAATCAGGCATTTTTTAGTCCGCGGGAAAGTCCCGCCAGCATAAATAGAAGCCTCCGCAGATGCTGTTCATGCACTTGCGGAGGTTTTTTTGCTCGGTGTTTGGATGATCGAAGCTGCCAGCTCTTCCACCATGCCGCGAACTTTTTCCGCAGCCTCCGGCTGGTCATCGCACACCAATATTTTCACAGAGTACCTCCTTTAAAGCATTCAGAATAAGCGCCGCTTTCCTCTCGCCGTATTGCACAAGCCCGGTTCGTCCTCATGTTCTTGCTGAAATATCGCATATTATGTACATACTACTATGAATGCGCGGTCATTTCAAGTTATAAGCCTGTAAAGCGCAGGAAATTGCGGTATCAAATAGAACGAGCGCCGCTATTCCGAACGGCGCACAGGCCAATTTGCCCCGGAGCCTGCACAGCTTGAGCAATGCGGGCGGCCATTATCCCGCTTTGGGTACAAATATTCCGGTTTATGTTACAATTTTGTAGAAATTTAAATGATATTGTGCTATGTTGGTTTCACAGAAATTTCTTATGTTTGCTTTGGCCGAGCAATCTTCGGTTGCATAGATATTACAATCGGGGATTGCCTGCTTTTCAATTCCTGATTGGAGGTTTTTATATTGTATAAAACGGATATGCAGCGCAGTTTCACGATTTTAAAGAGCTTTATATGTGCGCTGTCGTTTGGCTTGCTTCTATCTGCCTGTAGCTCCCATATGCCTTCTTCGCAGGTGGTGCCGATGGAAAAGAACCCAAGCAAAGCCCAAACAGAAAATATTCAGAATTTGCAAATGCTTTCGCAGTCGGCCGATAGTATCGGCTATCAGGGATGTACAAAACAGGGAATGTATTCTGTGGAAATTGAAAATCAAAGCGCCTGCATTCACTATTGGGACTATGCAGCCGGGCAATCTATGTATCTTTGCGCGGCCCCGAATTGCCAGCACAACAGTGATTCCTGTAATGCGTTTATTGCCAGAGGCGGCACTGTTCCGCAGATAGTATGCAATGAAGAAAACATTTTTCTTTTTTACCCGGGCTATAATGATGGCGATAAAAGCTATCTGCCTTTTATCGAAATGGCTGATCTGAATGGAAGCAACCGGCATACGCTGTATACTTTTGCTGCAAATCAGGAGATGGGAGAGGGCATAGCGGGAAACAAGGATCATTTGTATTTTACCCTCAGTACCATAAGTTCTTCGGGCACCGGCATATCGCAAACGCTGGTTTCCTTGAATATCAAAAGCGGGCAGCTTACGGAAATTTATACTGCGCAAAAAGATATGCTTTTTCTTTTGGGCGCATATGAATCAAAGATCGTAATGAAAGAGCTTTCCATGTCAAAAGAAATTTTTGATGTATATGCCTTTGATGTGAACACCAAAGAGCTTTTGCAGCTTGAAGAATACAGCATGAATGACACGGTTGGATTTGCACAGGAAAACAAGCTGTTTGATTTACGCTTTGAAAACCAAAAAGTAAGCGTTGAATTAAAAAACTGGATCAATGGAGAAAGCGCAGAGATTTCGGATTGCTTTGTTACCCTGAACGGCAGTGCAAGCCTTTTGCCAATTGGATATTATAACGGCATATTGTTTGTAAACAGCGTGGTTGGCACAAAAGAAGATGGCAACTTAGAGGTGGCGCAGTATGCGGTGGATACTGGCAATCGCACAGTGCAAAAAATCGCATTCTGCGACCCGGTTACAAAACGGCCGCTTAATATAATGGGCGCAGTCGGTGAAAATAAAGAAATTCTGATTATTGAAAAAAATCAATATTCCGGTACTTCTATGGAATCTTATGAAAGCTCTGACTGCTATAGCATTGCGCTTACCGATTATGTACAGGGAAATACCGCATTTTCACGGATAGGTTAAATTAGAAAGAGTTGAAATGAAATGGTTGGTCTGATTCCGCCTTTATTCCGGCAAAATCGGATCCTAGTATGGTAGCAAATCTTCTGAACCACGACGAAGGCATGACCTTTGATTCAGATTCGCCTGGTTCAAGAGTGTACTTTAACAAACACTCTGGCTCTTGGGAAGTGTCTGGCTAAATCAACCTGATGCCTAATCATTCCAAAGCATTCTTAATTATGGGGCTGTTGCAAAATAAAAATGCAATAACACCTTATACAAAGAAATAGTGCAAAATTAAAAATCCGGAGCCTTTTTTTGAGCCGCTTTGGCCCTGAATGGTTCCGGGTTTTGTACATTATTTTTCAGAAAGCTATTTTTCAACAGCCCCATGATTTATCACCAAAATAACTTCTACCTCTTAAAGGAGTTTAACACTATGAAAGCCACAAGAAAACCAAGAAAAATCATTTGCTCATGGATGGCCGGATTTCTGCTTGTTTCTTTAAGTGCCTGCTCATCTTCCCCTTCTTCCGGTCAAAGTGAAGAAAATCCCACCAATACACCACAGAACACGATTTCCGAATGCACTGCCGCTACAGAAAACGGGTTTTATAACTCTGATATTTACTTTTCGGGCGGTGCCAATATCAGCTATGTTGACTTTTCGTCCAGGCAAGAGCTGTTTCTTTGCAACAATCCAAACTGCACGCACGATAGTGATGCCTGTATTTCTTATTATCCTTTTGATGGCAAGACCCAGCTTTCGGGCGTATTAACGGTCGGGGATCATCTGTTAGCTTTTCAGCAAGTTCCTTCTGAGTCGGCCCTGCCCCATATTGACCTTTTAGCTTTGAACGGCGCTTTTGAAAAGCGCATTGCAGAATTCAAGGCCAACCAAAAACTTCCGCACACGGCAATGGATGGCAGTTATTTTACGGATCAAAAGAATTTATATTTTGTTCTTACAGATACCGATTCCAAAACCTCAAAAAACACTTTATCTGTTTTACAGCTTGATTGGGAAACCGGCAATTTAAAAACTCTGTATCAGGCACCCAGCAATTCCGAGGGTTTAAACATCTGCGCTGCCTATGACCGAAGCCTTGTACTGGACGAAATTGATGCCGAATTGAATTATAGCGTTTTTTCTTTGAATGTAGATACCTCAGAAAAAACTCCAACTGACTTTTCGTTTGAAAACGGCAGGGGTGTTTCTTTTGACAGCCATTACGCTTATGATATTGACTTTTCGCAAACTACCGGAACCTTAATTGACCTTACAACTGGCAGCAAAACACCTTTTGATTTTAGTGCATTGACGAATCAGGTAATTGATGAATACGGGAATGACATTAACAGCTATGTGATGCCGCTTAGTTTCACAAAAGATTTTTGTATCATTGAATATGATATTAAAGATGTAAAAGAGGGCTCACCAAATCGTTTGGATTATATTTTTGATTTTAAAACGGGCGAAACTACGCTTTTCAATCTGTACAAGCCATTTAACAAAGATATTATGCAAGTAGAAGCGCAGTATAACGGCCTATTGTTCATTCAAACCGACTGGAAAGTTCAAAACACAAAATTAGACGAGCTTTACATTCCCAGTTGGATGCTCATTTCTCCCGAGGATTATTTGCATTCTAATTTGAATGGGCAGGAATTTACCCTTCTTCCGCTGGAACATAAGTAAGCCTTCCGTTTCGTATTGCGCAAAGCATCTGAAATATCCTGTTTTTCTAAGCCGGGTATCGCTTAACCGATCCGGAATGCCTGATTTATGTCCGCTATAATTTCGTGATTCTTCTATATTTTAAAAACTACTATGTCTGATTTTTCGCTCACACTGAATTCTTTGTGTAAAACCTACACCACCCCCGCCTTGTCTTGGCGGCGTAAATCCGGCACACCCGCAGTAAAAAAAGCACTTTCCGGTGTGTCGCTCACGCTTGGCCCCGGGCTGTATGGCCTTTTGGGGCCAAACGGTGCAGGCAAATCCACTCTGATCCATATCATTACCGGCAGCCTAGCCCCCACCTCGGGCGAGGTGCTTTGGTGCGGCGGCCCTGCGCGCAACGGCTGCGCCGCCGACGAAACTTGGCGTTTATGACATATTACTCATCTTATATTACAATTTTGTAGAAATTCAAATGATATTGTGATATGTTAGTTTCACAGAAATTTCTCATATTCATTGTTGACAGCGGCGCGCAGCTGCCAACAAAATCCAAAAGAAAAGGAGACCCAATCATGAAAAAGCTGAAAAAACGCCTTCTCGCTGTAGCCCTTACCGCTGCGGCAACCGCAGCCATGGCAATGCCTTCGTTTGCAACCAATTATTATAAGATTACCTATCGCCCGTTTTTGGCCTCTGGATCCAGTCAAAATTATTTAAATCTTGACCGTTCCAGCACAAGTGTTAATCCTCGTGGTCGTAAACTAACTCTTTGGCGAACTTCTACTCCAAGCACAGATCAGTTTTTTGATGAAGTATATGAAACAGTTGGTGGTGTTTCTGGATATGTTATTAAGTTCAATTCAAACAATGCTTATGCTGTAAACAGAAATACTAGCGGAAATGGTGCAATTCTCTGGACTTGGAGTAATATCACCGATTTTAGAGATTCTGCTTTGGTAGCTTCTAATCGTACAGACCAAGCCACCTTCAAATTGCGCTATGGTTCCGGGGCCGGCATGTATTTATGCTATGCTGCGGATCGTTCTGGTTCCAATGTAATGTTTACTAACTCTGGTAACAACACATGGGATAACTAATTTTCAACACTTTATAGATTCCAGCAAATTCACGAAAGGAAGTAGCTGTGTAAATGTCTATGGTAAAAAGCGCTACCATAAAAACGCTTTGTTTGGCCGTGGTCGCCTCGCTAGGGCTTTCTGGTTGTAACGGCGCATCTACGAACTTTGATTCTGTTTCCAGTAGTAAAGCCACTGATAAACCGAACTTGCCAATTATTCATTTATCACCGTTGGATAGACTTTCCAGCATTGCATTTGCCGATGATGGTATTTTTGTACTGGAAAACCTGTACGCAGACAGCCAGAATATTCTGTACATTGATTCCAAAACCAAGCAGGAAGTTTTTCTATGTTCTTCCCCTGGCTGTAGCCACGACACAGAAGCCTGCCCTTCCTTCTTGTCTGCAAAGGGGGGCTATGGCTATCAAATTGCTTGTTACCAAAATCGCCTGTTCCTGTTTCAAAATGAATCCGCTGATGGAACTGCCCCCTTCATTATGCAGTTAGATATCAATGGTGAAAACCCACAAACGATCTGCACACTTCAAAGCGGAGAATCTTTTTCAGGAAAAGTTTTTGGATACGGTGATTCCCTGCTAATTGAAATTTCCAAGACCGATGGAAGCACCAATTCCACGCGGCTGGAAAAAATCAATTGTACAACCGGTGCTCAGGAAACACTTTTTCAATATCCTCAGGATGCGTACTATTCTGCCATGACATCCATAGAAAATGATCTGATATATATTTCTATTGTGAATGATGAATACCAGTACTTTAAGGTCGATCCGGCTATAAATAATCTTTCTCTTTCCGATTGCAAGCAAAACTCCCCCCTCGGCCCAACTTTTGATAATTCTAATCTTTCCTGCAGCGTTCAAGATCCATACCTTTGCAGCATTGATTACACGAATCAGCAAATTACCGCAGAAAACCTGATGGACGATCAGGTGATCCGCTTTGCATGGCCCGAGGAGGAAGATTGGGGGAATGTTCTGGGTTTGAATCACTTATTAGAAGATCGTTTTGCTCTAATGGCTGAAGAAAGCAATGGCGATTGGCACACTTATGTATTAGATGCGGAAACTGGTACTCCGAATGGTATTGATCTTTTTGGCACAAAAATGCAGCCGCGAGAACTGATCTGCCGCTTCAACAACGAAGTACTCTATCTTTCTCGTATAGAAACACGGACACTTCTCCACCAAAGTGAAAACGGCCTGTCCGGAGAAACTTGCTATGTAAACATTTATGGCTTTATGTCTGATTGCGATTATCTTTCCGGGTCACCTGGGCAGGAGATTTCCTTTCCAATGTAGATATATCTGTTAAACGGATTTGTCTAGAAGCCAACGAATAAAAATCTCATTGGGCAGCCCTTTTATTTTAAAAAGTCAAGGTGCTTTTTATAATTGGGCTGCCTTTTTATAATTGGGTTGCCTTTTTACTACAAGTACATATTACTGAACAGTTTACCTGTTCACCGGAAGCACACCTAATTTAATTAAAAAGTCAGGAAAGTAATCATGTCTGATTTTTCGCTCACACTGAATTCTTTGTGTAAAACCTACACCACCCCCGCCTTGTCTTGGCGGCGTAAATCCGGCACACCCGCAGTAAAAAAAGCACTTTCCGGTGTGTCGCTCACGCTTGGCCCCGGGCTGTATGGCCTTTTGGGGCCAAACGGTGCAGGCAAATCCACTCTGATCCATATCATTACCGGCAGCCTAGCCCCCACCTCGGGCGAGGTGCTTTGGTGCGGCGGCCCTGCGCGCGGCATTGCATTTCGCCGGGTCCTGGGCTATATGCCCCAGCAGCAGGGCCTGTATGACAGCTACACCGGGCGGCGATTTTTAGCCTACATGGCCGCGCTTAAAGAGATCCCTCGCGCGCAGGTTCCTGCCGAGGTTGTCCGCACGGCGGCCGCCGTAAATTTAAGCGAAGAACTGGATAAACGCCTCTCCGCTTATTCCGGCGGCATGAAACAGCGGCTTTTGCTGGCCAGCGCTTTGCTGGGTGACCCCAAGCTTTTGATTCTGGACGAGCCCACCGCGGGCCTTGACCCTAAGGAGCGTGTGCGCCTGCGAAAGCTGCTGGCCGACATGGCACAAGAGCGTATCATTCTGGTGGCCACCCATGTGGTTTCGGATGTGGAAACCGTTGCCAATGGCATCGTGCTGCTGCAAAGCGGCAAAATCGTGGATTTTGCTCCGGTGCAAACGCTCATTGCAAAATACGCTCCCGGCCAAGGGCTGGAACAGGTCTATCTGCATATTTTTGGCGAGGAGGATGGCAAATGAGCCTGTTTTTTGCCGAGATGCGCAAGGTGTGGGGCGGGCGGATCTTTCCGGTGCTGCTGGCGGTTTTAGCCGCAGCCAACCTGCTTTTGCTCTGGATGGGCACGCGCCCCACAGCCACGCAGCCGCCTGCCGGGGCATACCGTGCCGTAAGCAGCGAGCTTTCCGGTTTAAGCATGGAGGAAAAAGGCGAATGGCTGGGCACACAGCTTACGGATATCGAAAGTCTTTTAAAGCTGAGCCAATACTATCAGGAAATGGCCTGGGGCGGCTATGGCTTAGAGGATTACCGTGAGCAAAACGCCGCCCTGTTTAACGAATACGACCAACGCTATAAAGATAAAAATTACACTCTTTATACCGGCAGTCTGAACGGTGACTACCGGCTGTTCAACCAGCTGGAAAGCGAATACAGCACCGTGGCCGCCTATGGCGAATTTTTAACCGGTGTGCAGGCCAAAGCCAACCAGCTGGCCGGAATTTCGATTTTTCAAAACGCCCAAAGCGGCTATGACCTGAAAAACATTGAGATCACCGCCAAGGTGTATGCCGGGCTGCAGGATGCTGCGATTGATTACCACCCGCAAAAGGGCCTGTACACGGCGATCAGCTACCGGTTTACCGATTTGATCCTGCTGGCTGCCATGCTGCTGCTTGCGCTGCTTTTGGTGCGGCAAGAGCGGGACAGCGGCCTGCTTTCTTTGATTCGCAGCTTGCCGGCCGGGCGCTTGCAAACGGCACTTGCAAAGCTGTTGGCCTTTGCTGCCAGCTTACTGGCTGTTTTAACGGTGTTGTATGGGGTCAATCTGATTTATTGCAAGGCCGCCTTCGGCCTTGGCCCGCTGAACCGCACCATTCAAAGCCTTCCGTTTTTAATGCGCTGTACTATGCAGATCACCGTAAGGCAGTATCTGCTACGCTTTTTACTGGCAAAATGGCTGGGCGCGTTTGTGCTGGGGCTGTGGGTCATGCTGGCAGCGCTCGCCGCCCGGCGCGCCTCGGCAGGCTGGCTGGCGGCCTTGGCACTGCCTTCGGCAATGTACGGCATTCGTGCGGCCATCCCCGCCACAAGCCGCTGGAATGTAATCAAGTACGCCAATCTGGTCAGCCTGCTGCAAACCAACGAGCTTTTGGGCAACTACCGAAACTTATATTGGTTTGGCAGCCCCATCGCGCTGCCCTTGGTTGAATGGACGGCGGCGCTTATTCTGGGGGCTGCGTTTGCCGCCGGTTTTCTGGTTTTGTTTTGCCGCGGGCAGCTGCCTGCCGCGCCAAAGCGCGGCTTTTCCTGGGGCTTTTCCCGGAAAACCCGCCCCGTTACCGTGCCGCATGAAGAAGCCCGCAAGCTTTTTACAACCAACGGCGCCGCATTGTTTTTGGCAGCCTTTTTGATATTCGGCATCTATCAGGGCGTAAACGCCGAAAGCTATATCGATGCCGACGAAATTTATTACGCCTATTACATGAAGCCTATTTCTGCCCCGTGGAGTGAGGAAAGCCGCACTTGGCTTTTGCATCAGGGTGAAGAATTCGCCCCTCTGCTGGAGGTGCAGCGCCGGATTCAAAAAGGCGAAATCAGCAGCGATGCAGCGCTTGCTTACTCTTCTTTGCAGCAGAAATACGATATATACACCAATATTCTTTCCTACATTTGCAACGATCTGCCTGCGCATCCCGGCGCATGGCCGGTGTATGAAAGCGGTTATGAAAAGCTGTTTGGTTTTTCCGGCAGCAGCGATGTGCAGGATACGCTTTTTGCCGGGCTGTTGTGCGCCCTGTGCTTCAGCGGGCTTTTTTCCATGGAGCGCAAGGGCGGCATGGACGAAATTCTGTGCGCCACGCCCCTTGGCCGCCGCCGCACCGTGCAGGCAAAGCTGCGCTGCAGTGCTTTTGCGGCCTTGCTGATCGCCGCAGGCACAGCTTTGCCCCATATCTGGCAGGTCATGCGTGACTATGGCCTGCCCGCCATGCGTGCCCCGGCCTGCAGCATACGGCAGTTTGGGCTGATCCCCCGCGCCGTTACGCTTTCGGATGTTTTTCTGTTCTGGTTTTTGTGCCGTTTTGCTGCCTGCCTGTGCATGGGCTGGGCTGTGCTTTGGCTTGGCCATCGGTTGGGGGAAATGCTGCCTGCGCTGTTTATTGGCGCAGCAGCCCTCTGCTTGCCTGCACTGCTATGCCTTTCCGGCATGAAAAACGGCATCGAGTGGCTGGGCCTCTATCCGCTGTTTCACGCGGCTTCTTTGCTGCAGATCCAAGGCTACAACGCATTGGGAAATGAATACAGTTATTCCGGCTTGGCCTTTTTCTGGCTTGCCGCCGCTTTGTGTTTTAGCTGGGTCCTCTATTGGGATCTGGTTTATGCCTACGAATGCAAAGGCCAATGAGCTGCTTTTTGCAAAACAAGAGTCCGTTTTGGTTCATCGCCAAAGCGGACTCTTGCTGCATTCCGATATTCTGTTTTTCGCTGCTGTGTTCGGCCTTTTAAATAAAGCCTGCGGCCCTTGCCTTGAGCCCCTCGTAATATTCGCCGCTCACCGGGGCGGGCACGCCCAGTTCGGCCGCCTTGCGCACAATATAGCCGCTGAACACTTCCATTTCCCCCACCTTGCCTGCATCAAAATCGCGGCTGAGGGAGCTGTCGGAATTGGGGGTGGTGTTTTCCATCATGGTGACCATGTGCTTATCCACCAGATCCTCGGGCAGCGGCACGCCCATTTTGGCGGCCACCGCCGCAGCCTCGGCCATCAATGCGCGGCATTCTGCCCGCTTGGCTGCATCGGCTGCCAGCTGGCCAATGGTATAGCCCCAGCGGGCTGTGGCCACATTGAATGCACAGTTCAGCACATATTTTTTCCAAATAGCGGCCTGCACATTGCGGCTCACCTTACAGTCTACCCCTGCTGCATTCAAAAGGTCGGCAATTTCCTGCGCGGCCTTTTTTCCTTCCTCGCTGTCGGTATGGCTGCCGATATTCAAATAGGTATAGCTTCCCTTTTGGGTAATGGAATAGTCGCTTCCGGCGCTGGAAACCGTATAGATCACGCTGTCCACCAAAACGCCCTTGCCCAGGCGCTGTGCCAGCTCCTGCCCGGCCGAAACGCCGTTCATCACAGCCATCACGGCGGTGTGCTCACCCACCACCGGCAAAATTTGCTGGCAAACCTTTTGCAGCCCGCCGTTTTTTACACAAATGAGCATCAGATCCTGCACGCCGCACAGGGCGGGGTCCTCCTCTATGCAGGCGGGATGCACGGTAAATTCGCCGTACAGATCGCTGTGCAGCGTAAGGCCGTTTTGCCGCAGCGATTCCTTGCGCGGGCCGCGCGCGATCAGGCTTACGCTTTCGCCGTATTTTTTCACAAGGTTGGCAGCCAGCACACCGCCAACGCCGCCAACACCCACCACCATGATTTTTTTCATGCTCTTTTTCCTCTCTGCCGAACCGGCGCAATGATCGTGTTTGCTTTTATACTAACAGATTCTTGAACTTTTTGTAAAGCCTTGCATTTCCCCCTTGCATTTCCCTTAAAAATGTTTTATAGTATATTAGCACTCATAAGTATAGAGTGCCAAAATAAACAAAAATAATTTTTATATAAGAAAGGGAGTTTCCATTATGGCAGTAAAACAATTTAAGGCCGAAAGCAAAAAATTGCTGGACATGATGATCCACTCTATTTACACCAACAAAGAGATTTTTCTGCGTGAGCTCATCAGCAACGCCAGCGACGCACTGGATAAGCTGTATTTCCGCAGCCTTACCGATACCTCGCTGCAGATCAACAAGGACGATCTGCACATTCTGATCACCCCCGATAAAAAGAGCCGCACCCTGATCATCAGCGATAACGGCATTGGCATGACCAAGGACGAGCTGGAGCAGAATCTGGGCACCATTGCCAAGAGCGGCAGCCTGGACTTTAAGCAGAACAACCAGAACGAAAACATTGACATCATCGGCCAGTTCGGCGTGGGCTTCTACTCGGCCTTTATGGTGGCCAGCCGCGTGAGCGTGATCAGCCGCGCTGTGGACAGCGAGGAGGCCTTTAAGTGGGAAAGCTCGGGCGCTGACGGCTACACCATCACCCCCGCCGAAAAAGAGGAGCCCGGCACCGAGATTATTCTGGTGATCAAGGACAACACCGACGACGAAAATTACGATAACTACCTGGAGGAGTATTCTCTGGCCGCTCTTGTTAAGAAATACAGCGACTATGTGCGTTATCCCATTCAGATGTACCGCGAAAAGAGCCGCATGAAGGATAAGCCCGCCGATGCCCCCGAGGATTACAAGCCCGAGTACGAAACCTACACCGAACTGGAAACCCTGAACAGCATGGTGCCCATCTGGAAAAAGACCAAGAGCGAAGTGACCGACGAGGAATACAACGAGTTCTACAAGAACAAGTTCTATGATTTCACCGATCCCGCCCGTGTGATCACCAGCCGCACCGAGGGCACCGCCACCTACAACGCACTGCTGTTTATTCCCAGCCACGCCCCCTACGATTATTACACCAAGGAATACGAAAAGGGCCTTTCGCTGTATGCCAGCGGTGTGCTGATCATGGAAAAATGCGGCGACCTGCTTTCGGATTACTTCAGCTTTGTAAAGGGCGTTGTGGATAGTCAGGACCTGAGCCTGAACATCAGCCGTGAAATGCTGCAGCAGGACAACCAGCTGAAGCTGATCAAGAACAGCCTGGAAAAGAAGATCAAAAACGAGCTGCACGCCATGCTGGTGAATGACCGCGAGAAATACGAGGAATTCTGGAAGAACTTTGGCCGTCAGCTGAAGTTTGGCTGCTACAGCGACTACGGTATGCACAAGGATGTGCTGCAGGATCTGCTTTTGTTCTACTCGGCCAAGGAAAAGAAGCTGGTCACGCTGGACGAGTATGTAGAAAAGATGCCCGAGGAGCAAAAGTGCATCTACTACGCCGCCGGTGACGATGCTGACCGTTTGGCCAAGCTGCCCACCGCCGAGCTGGTGCTGGATAAGGGCTACGATCTGCTGCTTTGCAGCGAGGATGTGGATGAATTCTGCCTGCAGATCATGAACAAGTACAAGGACAAAGAATTCAAGAACATCAACAGCGGCGATCTGGGCCTTGAATCCGAAGAGGAAAAGAAGGCCGCCGAGGAGGCCACCACCGAAAACAAGCCCCTGTTTGATGCCATGCAGGCCGCCTTGGGCGATAAGATCAAGGCGGTAAAGGTGAGCACCCGCTTGAAGGATCACCCCGTTTGCCTGAGCAGCGACGGCCCTGTTTCCATCGAAATGGAAAAGGTGCTGCGCAAGCAGCCCGGCAGCGAGGGTGTAAAGAGCGAAAAGGTGCTGGAGCTGAACGCCAAGCACCCCGTGTTTGCCGTGCTGAAGGCCGCACAGCAGGCCGGTGACACCGATAAGCTGAACAAATACGCTTCGATCCTGTACAACCAGGCTTTGCTGATCGAGGGTATGCCTGTGGACGACCCCGTTGCCTACGCCGAGGCCGTTTGCGAGCTGATGAAGTGATCTCCTCTCCTCTTCCATAGTTAATAAACCGGGCCGGGGCCCGCAGCAGTTTTGCTGCAGGCCTCGGCCCTTTGCTGTGCAGAAATAATTTAAACAAAAAGAACCCGGCCCGGAAAAGCCAAAATCAGCTTTTCCGGGCCGGGTTTATGCATTCTTATACAGCCCAGCCCTTACGGCAGGCTGCGGGGCGCCTAATTAGGCAAAGAAAGCAGCGTTGATCTTCTCCAGCATGAAGTTGCCGATGTCGCGGCTTGCTTCGTAGGTCTGTGCGCCCAGGTGAGGAGTGACAACAAAGTTCTTGCACTCGAACAGGGGGCTGTTCACGCCGTCGCCCTCGCTCAGCTCCTGCTCCAGCACGTCGGTGCCGTAGCCAGCGATGCGGCCTTCGTTCAGAGCCTCGCACATATCCTTCTCGTTGACAATGCCGCCGCGAGCCATGTTCAGAACCACAGCGTTGGGCTTCATGGTCTTGATGCTGTCAGCGCTGATCAGGTTCTTGGTCTCAGCGTTCAGGGGCATGTGGATGGTCACATAGTCAGCAACCTTCAGCAGCTCGGGAATGGTTTCCATGCGGGTAGCGTTGTTCTTGCCGAACAGCTCAACAGGCAGGTAGGGATCGTATGCAACAATGTTCATGTCGAAAGCATGAGCGAAGTGTGCAACGCGCTGGCCGATACGGCCGAAGCCCAGAATACCCAGAGTAGCGCCGCGCAGCTCGTGGCCCATGAATGCGTACTTATCCCAGTTGTGGTTGTCGCAGACATCGCGGTGTGCGGGAATGGACTGACGAGCCAGATCCAGCATTTTGCCGATGGTCAGCTCAGCAACAGCGTTGCCGTTCAGGCCGGGAGCGTTCTGCACGATGATGCCCTTCTCCTTGGCGATCTCCATGTTCACATGGTTCAGGCCAACGCTGCACACGCCGATGAACTTCAGGTTCTTGGCAGCAGCCAGAACGTCAGCGTTGATGGCGGGGTCAACACGCATGATCAGAATGTCGCAGTCGCCGATCTTCTCAGCCAGCTGTGCTGCGGTCAGAGGAGTCTTGGCGGGCTTGCCTTCCCACTCTGCCTCGTAGAGGTTCTCAACATCCATCTTCTGGCTCAGGGTTTCCTGAATGCCGGCGTACACATCATCAATAATCAGGCACTTCATTGTATTCGTTCCTTTCCAATATGTGGTTTTCACTTTTTCGGGCCTTCCGAAAAAGCCGGGAGCCCCAAAAAACACAGAAGAATTCTGCTTTTTAAGATTCCCGATGCTTTCATCCGATTTGGTTCCGAGTAGTTGGTGAAACCGTATTCTGTAACTATATTAACCAATTTGAAAGATTTTTTCAACCTTTTTCGCATTGTGAATAAAATATCTTTGCACAAGAAAGATTCTCTGTGCAAAAAGCAGATTTAATTAAGATTTTTATTGTTTTTATT
>ERZ1034939.605-NODE-605-length-21884-cov-24.585643_pt1 | contig 21884 bp, 13 predicted proteins | sample MGYA00520626_ERZ1034939 | MGnify/ENA primary metagenome ERZ1034939 (study PRJEB33766, sample SAMN09781751) | gut metagenome | biome: gut microbiome | host: Homo sapiens | place: Madagascar | study: EMG produced TPA metagenomics assembly of the PRJNA485056 data...
AAAAAGAACTGCGCACCATTACACTCGGTCGCATGTTCTAAACTATACCTTAGTCGATTACAATATCATATCTCGCTTTCCGCAATTTCAAACTCACTTTTCAAAAGTTGATTACCCTATCAAAACATAGGGACCTCACCCCCACCAAATACTGTTATCGCTTTTACTGTGGTTGATTACCCTATCAAACTATAGGGAGTTCTCCCATCACAGTATTTGGATGAAATTTCAACAAGGTTGATTACCCTATCAAACTATAGGGAGTTCTCCCTGGTGCATGTTGCATATGATACATACATTAGGTTGATTACCCTATCAAACTATAGGGAGTTCTCCCCTGAAATAAGGAATTTGGTGAGTGGAACAAGTCCCTCACCTTTAGGCTGTCAACTCAGCCCTGGTTATTTTTATTATACATTTATGTTAAAACTAGTCAAGGATATTAAAATATATTTATAAAAACAAATGCCCCACATCAATTCAAATGATTGTGTGGGACATCTGACAGGTTAATTTAGGAAACTTGAAATTGCTACCTTTGGAATTACTTTGGCAACTATCCTAGACTTGCCTCCAGACCACCCTTTGAAGGGAAGAACTATACCCTCAGGTGAATCGAACGGCTTTTCGGACAAAACCCCCCAGTAGTCTGACTCTTCATCAAACAGCTTGTGAAACTCTGCATTGAGTTCCCTGCGAAGAGTCTGCTTTAGATCAAGGTTATTTTCACCCTCAATAAATATCAAACTCTTTCTTGTGGGAACGGATATAGTATCCTTTTCTCTGCCCTTTAAAATAGCTCCGTCTGTTTCCAGTAATATAAGTGTATCTGCCATACATGCACCATCCTTTCTACCCGAACTCTATCGGGCTTGTCAACTTAATCCACTATAATAAATAGTCTTGATATAATATACAGACGTAATGTTTCTCAATATTTGCTTATAAAAGTTCCAAATTTCTCATCATCTACACCTCAATTTTTTTTACAAAAAAAAAGGATCAGTATGTACAAATACATACTGATCCTCTGTTTACTTCTTCCTATACAATTTTATTTTAATGGAGAGCTCACCTCATCGTTGTAGTATTTCTCTCCCGCGATAAATCCATCATGTTCCCATTTTCCCTCATAATTACAGTACACCTTTTCAATCTTTACATCTTCAAATTTATTTTTTATTAGAATTTCTTTCTGAGCCTTGGCATCATCACAACTATCGAATGTAAATGCTAATCTTCTTTCAGTCATATTTGCCATGTTTTTACCAATCAAGTCCTGTAAGTATCCAACGCTCGTTCCTATAATGTATCTAAAATTTTTTGTTGTTGTCACTTGTTTTTCCTCCAATCTTCCTTAAATGTTAATTTGCCTTACTAAATTCTGCTAATGCACATCCTATACAAAGAAATCTATCTGCCTTGTCATCCATCTGATTACAAGCTCTACCATAATATCCACATATACATGGCACACCACATTCGCTTTCAACGCTTGCAATTCCGGTTTTTATACAACTTTCTTCAAAGTCTTTCTGTTTTTTTTCGGTTATAATCGGGAAAATGCTACCACCCCCTTCTCCATTTGTAATGTCATTTATTACTGTATTATCATCATTTTTTCTCTCTGTATATAACATTTTTATCTCCAAACTCCTCTTGTAAAGCAATAAACGATGAGTCTGAAACAGGAATCCTCAAGCTAAAAAGCTGTCTATCTCTTTGGTAATATACCGGTGTGGTTCCTGGATGATTAACAGCAAACTCCCTCAGTGCCATATAGCTGTCATCATCATGGATATTTACATATATGCAGTATTTCTTTTGAACACTTTCCGCAGCCAGTCTATCAGGTGTCGTAACAGAACTGCATATAAGCTGGTCTCCATAATCATTATTACTGTAAGTTCCATATACAACTCTCACTTCATTTTCCGAAATAAAAGTTGAATAATTTACATAATCATTAGGGAACAGTACACAATTAAGTTCTCCAGACTTATCTTCCAAGATAAAATTAACCATCAATCTTCCATCTTTTTTTGTTGGTCTTATCTCAACCTTTTTTATAATTCCACATAGAGTCATTTTTTTATTGTAATCTCGTTCTGACAATAATCCAATTTCCTCTATTCTGTTACGAGATAAAATATCCCTGTATTGATCCAGAGGGTTTTCAGATATGAATATTCCTGAAAACTCAAGTTCTTTGTTGAGCTTGATTCGTTTTGGATATTCTTCTACATCCGAAATCGCGTCATCAGTCTTATCGTTTCCCTCGATGAGTCCCAGGTCAAAGAATGATAGCTGATCCGGGCTGATATCAGAATTGTTCTTTGCAATTTTGAATATCTTATCAAGCGATATGCATATACCATTTCTCGTTTTTCCAAAGCTATCAAAGCAGCCACAGCAAACAAGTGCCTCAACAGCCTTCTTATTGACCTTCTTGACGATCATTCTATTGACAAAATCCTGAACTCCTTTATAATCGCCATATTCCATCCTGTCTTTTGGAATGACTTTGGCACTCTTGCTGATACCCTTTATTCCTCCAAAACCAAATCTGATACAGCCATCTTCCACCGTAAAATAATCAGCAGATTGATTGATGTCTGGTGGGAGTATATTTATATTCATCTTTCCGGCAATAGATATATATGCCTTCACCTTTACAGGGACATCAATGTATGCATTGAGCATACTGCAAATATACCCTGCCGGATGATAATGCTTGAGATAAGCACATGTCGCTGAAAGAACCGCATACGCAGCTGCATGAGACTTATTGAATGCATATTCGGCAAATTTGCTCATGCTCTCCCAAAGATTTATTGCAGCCTGTTCTGGAATCCCATTGGAGACACAGCCTTTTATTCCAAATGGTTTCCCTGTGTGACTATCAATCTTATCTCCAGAACCATATATGAAATACTCCCTGTACTCATCCAGTATTTCCCTCTTTTTTTTCGCCATGCCTTTTCGTATAGTGTCGCTCTGTCCGCTTGTGAACCCTGCAAGATCTCGAACTATCCTCATTACCTCTTCCTGGTAAACAATAACTCCGTATGTGTCCTTCAAAGATGCCTCAAGTAATGGTATGTCATATTTAATATTCTCTGGATGTCTCATATTCTCAATGTATTGTGGTATAAAATCTAACGGACCGGGACGATATAAGGATACTCCCGCAATAAGTCGCTCAAATAACTCCTTTCCAAATGCTGTCATTTCTTCCTGGTATTTTTCTCGATTTCCTTCATCCCCCTTAAAATAATCAAGATATCCCGAACAATTATACTTCTCTTCAATCTGTTTTATTTTATCTTTTACATCTCCAAATAGATCCAGCATGAATGATCTCATTCCTACGCTCTCTATCTGGAAAACGGCAAAAGAAGTACCTTCTGATATCTCGGCATATACATAGGGATCATTGATGGTTATATCTTCATATCCTCTGAACGGCAACAACCCTAATTTTTCCCGATCTCTATTTGCAAGCCTTACACCCTCTTCAAGAACTGTGAGCGTTCTCAGCCCCAGAAAATCCATCTTTAGAAGGTGTAATTCCTCGACAACATTTTTGTCTCCCTGAGTCGTGATATACTTCTGCCCTTTTGTTTCATATTCCTCGTCATTACTTTCCATCAGCGATGTTGCAATATAATTTACAATCGGCTCTCCTGTAATAACTACTCCACAGGCATTGGTACTGGTCTGTCTTACATTATTTTCCAATGTGAGTGCAAGCTGAATTATGGACTTTGCATCTTTGTCTGTATCGTACATAGTTTTAAGTTCGGTACTTTCAGCAAGAGCAGTGGACAGGTCCTTATAATTAGTCCCGATTATTGAGGATATTGTATTTCCAATGTCACTCTTACCACTTATTCTCGCGCAGTCTTTAACCGCAACCCTGGCTTTTAACGTCGAGAAATTTGATATATTGCATACACAATCTTCTCCATATACGCTCTTGCAATAGTTGATTACTTCTTGCCTTCTTCGATACTCAAAGTCCATATCAATATCAGGCATTGAAATACGATCAGGATTTAAAAATCTTTCAAAGAGTAGTCCATAATCAATCGGATCAAGTTCAGTTATCTCAAGACAATATGCAACCAGACTCCCAACAACCGAACCTCTTCCAGGTCCTACAAGTATTCCATTATTCTTAGCAAAATTTACATAGTCCCATACGATAAGGAAATATGCTGGAAATCCCATACTTATGATTACGCTTTTTTCGTAATCCAGTCTTTCTCTATATATGCTTGAGGCAAACTTATCCGTTCCTTCATACCTCTTTTTGAATCCATCTTCAACCAGGTGACAAAAATATTCAGTCTCGCTTTTGTATTCGCCTGGCACATTGAATTTAGGTAAAACATAATTTCCTATCTTTATCCTGAATGTACATTTTTCCGCCATATCTATTGTATTTGCAATAGCCTCCGGCAAATCCCAAAATTCATTTATCATTTCCGAGTCGGACTTGTAATAATAACCGGCTCCTGTAAATTTAAAGTGGGGTTCAGCAAGTGTTTTCTTTGAGGCAATACATAATGCTGCCTCCTGCGAAAAACTATCCTCTTTGCGGATGTAATGACTGTCATTTGCGCATACAAGTTTTATTCCAAGTTCTTTGGAAAGTTTGATAATAGCCGCATTGATCTCAGCCTCTCCCTGTATCCCATGCCTTTGTATCTCCAGGTAATAATCGTCACCGAATATCTTCCGGTACTCAATAGCAACTCTCTTAGCTCCCTCATAATCACTTTTTATCAGAGTCGCAATCTCACCGCCAAGACAGGCGGAAGTACATATAACACCATCATGCCACTCCTTCAGCTTATCAAATCTAACATGTGGCTTGTAGTAAACATTGGAAAAGCTGTCGGAAGTTAATTTCATCAAATTTTTATATCCCTGCTCGTTCTTTGCAAGCAATATAAGGTGGTTATTCTTCTTCTCTCCGGCAACGGTCTCTACATATGCCTCAAATCCAAATACGCACTTCTTCCCCTCTTTATCCATTGCATTTTGCCACTGTAAACCCGCAAACATATTCCCGTGATCTGTCACCGCAGTGATACCAGAAGATACCTTGGCAATATCCTTCAATTTTGATATTCCATCAAGAAGTGAATACTCGCTATGAACATGATACTGAAAAAATGACGATATGTATAACTCCGTCTCAGACTTTACGATTGCTATAGCTTTTCCGGTATGATTTATATTGATCCTTGTCTGTTTGTCCAATAATTCTGTGATGTCAATGGAATCATCAAGGTATATCTTTCCTTCCCTTGCTGCAACTCTTATTGTTTTTCCTTTTTCGTAATTATTGCAAAAATTTAAAATCATAACTCTTACCCCCGGTTGATCTCTATAATTACATAATATCATGGCAAAATTCCCATTCCCACAACTCACATGGTCTATGATATTTTGGGGATGACTGATCTTCGTATTTAACGCCATTAAACTTCAAATATCTATCAAAAGCCTTTTCCTTTGCCTCGGCATCAGAATTTCCGTTCATTTTAACAAAATAAGTTTTTTTCTCGTGCGTACCATTTCCATTTGTGAATCTAAGCGTTACCATTGCCCTGTTCATTTTACAATCACCTCATTTTTAACATATTATTTGACATTCTTTTTCTCGGAATGTATCAATAACAACTTCTTCCTCGCTCCTGGTCGAGAAGTATGCAAGGATATTTTTTTTATCTCTAACAACCAGTTTTTGAACATATCCTTGTTTTCCATATACATCGAAACGATGTGCAAACCATTCAGCTTTTTGTAAACTCGTTGTCCAGGATAAACCATTTTTCACCCTATCAAGTCCTACTCCTCTATAAACTACCAAATCATTCTCAAAGCCGGAATATCTTTCATAATCCTCTGTTCCCATCAAATACTTTTTTTCTGCTTTACGAAATATTGATATCGCAGTTCTTAATGGTACATTTTTGTCTGCATTTGGATTTTCCTGACTTACCCAACAAAAAGCCCACAATTTTGCAAAATCTTCTGCTGAAAGATATTCCTTCACGAATTTAAACCAGGTGAGATAATAAGCGGAATTGACATAACAGAGAATATCTTCAGGGGAAATGGCTCTGTCAATTAAATTACAGAGTCCATTTCTCCAACACTGATAGTCCTCGTATTCAGTAAGGTTTAGCGACTTTTTCTTTAAATCCATTCCTCCTGCCGTGACTACCGTATTTGTATATGGATGGCTACACAATATAGGAAGATCTGGAATTGGAATTATTGGGACTGCATCTATCAATAGCTTGGACTGTTCCTTTACACGTTCTAAATCTGTATTTTTCATTTTACTTTTCCTATTTTATATATTTCTAATTGCTGATTGTCACGCAAAATTGTATACTATTATTATATCATAAAAACATATAGAAACAACGTGTTCTTTGTAGGTTTTTGTATTTTTTTTTATAGGTTTTATTAGGATTGAAAGGGGTTTTGCATTTATTATGATTGAAGAAAAAAAAGGTTTTTTTAGAGCATACGCAGAAGTGTATGAAGTGTTTGCTTGTGTATTTATTGTAGTTTACGGACTGATATTGTTATTCGGAATACATCCCCAATTATCAGTTTATGCAGCACTGGCGGTATTTGATCTTGTGCTATTCATAATTGCCTCTCCTTTTATGGATAATTGGAGGAAATATATGAAATTATTTGAAATTTCATTAATTATGATATGCGCATCTATTCCCATTCAATTGTCATCCATGCTGGCGGCAAGTACAGGGAAATCACTTCCAACAGCTATAATAATTATCTTTGACCTGCTCGTGATTTTTGGAGGAATGGTTTTTTATAAATACGCTACTCCCAAAAATGAGTCCTTAATAAATGCTTACAATGAAAAGGTCAACAAGAAGTTTGTTGAGGAAAGTGTACCATTAGATGATGATTCCATTGTGCTTTGCTATGACTCTGAGACTGGAGAGCCGATTACTCTTGATGTGGATGCTCGATATGTCCATATGCTTGTGATTGGACCTACAGGATGTGGTAAGACCTCTCTTGCTTTTACGCCTATGATCTCACAAGATATATACAACAATAGATGCGTAATTTGTATCGAGCCCAAAAACGACCTGGCAGAGATGGTGTATGCGATGTGTACTGATGCCGGTCGGAATGGTTATTATTTTAATCCGATATCGCCTGATTGCCCTCGCTTTAATCCATTGGCAGGAAAAGAAGAGGACGTCATTGAGACTACAACAACTGTGTTTGTAATGCTTGCACCTGACTCAATACAGTACTTCAAGGATATCACTACTAACCTGCTTAGAAAAGCTCTCATGGTATTGAAAAGAATTGAGGCAGCATATACTGACTACTCAACTGGTATCAGTTCTCGCCCGGCTACCTTGCTTGTTCTCAATGACCTCATTTGTAACACAAATGGCATTGGTTTCCAAATGGTGAATGAACTGGCTGCTCTCCCAACCATCAATAAGGCAGAGAAAAAACAAAACCAGGATACAAAGGAATGGTTTATAAATGAGTACTTTTCTGACAGAAGTAAGATATACGAAAATGCGTCTGGTGTTCGTATGCAGGTCGCAAATCTCATCCAGAACAAATACCTTAGAAAAGTATTAAATCCTGAAAACGGGCAGTCCGATATCAACTTTGACAAAATTCTTGCAAACGGTGATTGTCTATCAATTACAACTGCTATGGGTGATTTGCGTGACCTGGGCTCATACCTTGGATATTTCATTATCTTCAACTTGCAGTCGTCCATATTTAGGAGACCAGGTACTGAGTATACAAGAAAACCTTGTTATCTCTACATAGACGAGGCTCAAAAATACCTCAACTACGGGTTTTCGGATGTATTAACAATGGGTAGATCATATAGAGTTTGTTGTACCCTCGCAAGTCAGTCGAGAGATCTGCTCGTTGAAAATGCAGGAGACAAAGCAGAGTATTTCCTTTCCAACATATCTGCCAACCTCAGAAATGTTGTCCTGTTTCCAGGTATCAGTTACAAAGATGCCGACTACTACAGCAAAGCATTCGGAAAAATAGTTAAAACAGAGATACGCACGGGAGAAACAGATCAGAAGTTTTCTCTCCAATCGTCTCTTTCTGGAAGGGTTAATGCCGGAACAAAATCCATCCAGTACTCTGAAAGAGAAACCGAAGAATACTCAAGTTCAGATTTAACATATAGAACATTTAATTATGTTGTCTATCGAATATTAAACAAAAGGACTTTGCAGAGAGCACAAAAAGGGTACATGACATGGATTGGTGAAGATTTTAATGAAAGACTGAAGGGTATTGTAAGAGATTACAAGACGATCCAGCAAAGAAAACTGCAAGCAATAGAAGAGGAAGAATACGCTAAAAGAGTGGAGCTCTATGCAAATTTCCAAAGGAAAAATCCTAACATACACTCAAAGCCAAAAGAGCGAAAAAATATCTCAGAATATACAGCATAGATCAATGCTATATTGTCTTTGATGAAGTATTTTATCATACAAAAAGGGCAGAAAGTAACAACTTTCTGCCCTCCTCTTTTTGGGTATGATGTTTTGTACTTAACGAGTTCCCTTATCAATCACTGAAAACTTTCCGCTATTTATATCGCAATAAAGCATCTTATCAGAAAGCAAATTATTGCCATAACATCCGAAAAACGTTTTGCACATGGTCGTGAGAATTGGTATGAAAAAAATCAGATCTTCCGCTTTACTCTTCGGAACTACAAGTAAACCTGTATCAACAAATGGAAGAACATAGAAATCCTCCTTGAAGGTCTCTCTCAGCATATCCATAGTATCAGGGTACAGTATGGATGCTGCGCCACACGCAGTTCCCGTCTGCAGAAAGAAATGCGCTCCATAAAGCTCCTCATCATCTTCTCTTTCTCCTCTTTCTTCTCCAACCTGCTCTTTGATTACATCCATGAAATCATCAAGTCTTGCCGGAAACCGCTGTCTTGTATTCTCAAGTGCAAGGGAGTAGAGTTCTTCCTCATCTGCGAATCCCAGGGCTTTAGCCGTTTTGTTATCAATTACAGTGGAGAATACCTGCTTATCATCTCCTACCTTGGTGAGACTGCGATACATAATCTTTATGTCGCCGCAAAAATCGCGGTGTGGACAATTCATAAGATTATATCTGTTTTCATTTACCAGATTTATAATAATCTTACTTCTGTCCAGCTCCATCTCAGGTTCAGTAATCCCTATTTCATTCTGCGCATACAGTAACCCAGCTACGATATCAGTAAGCAATTTGGAATAATCAAATGCCTTTTCTGGATCATAGTAGTTTTCAATCTTTACCCTTATTCCCACGGCTGTACCGGCAAATACGGCAAGGCAGAGACTAAAATCTGTTTTTTCAAACTCTCCCCTTTCGATGATTTTGACTTCAAGGTTCTCTATGATATCCTTCAAGTCATTCTCAACTGCGACCTTCAGCTCCTCGTAAAACTTACGCTCGTACTCATATCCTGTTTCCATTGTTACCATCCTTTCTGTCACGCCTTTTCGTGACTTGCAAAATTATTTGGTATCAAAATACCATTACACTATATACAGACGTATATTCAGGATGATTTTTGTTCAACTTTTGAATATTTTATTTAAAATGCACAATTATCTATCCGTCAATTCCACACACCGTAAAATTTATCGTATATTTTGACCAGGCACATTTCGCAGCCATCAAAAAAAAAGAGCAGAAAGTATTTACCTTCTGCCCTTCTTTTTATCTGTGAGGTCTTGATGCAATAAGACTCTGGTACATTCTCCTGATGTCATCACAATAGCTTACAATCGCAATCTGTGTCCCATTCGACAGGTTGAAAATGAACTTACCTGGCTCTGATCCAGTCAGACCATACCTGTCATAGATCTTATCCAGGGCATCACGGATCTTAGAAAGTAGTCCTGAAAAATCGAATTTCTGCGCCGCCGGATCATACCACTCATCCGCCATTACCCTTAATTCGACCACTGAACCACACAACACTGCAAGGCAGAGTTTGAAGTCTGTTTTTTCAAACTCTCTTCTCTCAATTATCCGGACACTGAGATTTTCAATGTCATTCCTCAAGCCATTCTCTACTGCATCTTTCAGCTCCTCATAAAACTCATACTCTGTAACCATGTATACCATCCTTTCCGTCACTACCTTATGTGACATGCAATTATTCCTTGGCATTAAAATGCTTTTATACTATATACAGACGTAAAATTCTCCTCTTTTGTTCCCTGGCTTTTGCAATTTTTTGTCGCTCACCTGAAGCTCACGGTAGCCCGATCCCAGGCTGATACTCCCCTGTTTAATATATCGGATTATTTGCACATATTGATTTAATCGGGAAATTAATCAGGGCTGGATCACCCGCATCCCATCTAACTAAAAAAAATAAGACCAATGCTGTTACACACTGGTCTTATCTCCTAATTCTTTTTTCGGGCTAAGTAGTATTACTGCTAATCTGCCTCTTCACAATATTCATCGTAGAAATCTTCAGCATCATCTTCACTAAGATTACACATCTCCATAAGCTCGCTGATAGTCTCCTCAGGAGACAGATTAAATTTCATGCACATTTTGATGCACACTTCATTTTTCTCCTCCTGTGCGTATTTTCTGGCAAATTCCTCAAGCTTTTCATCTTCATATTTTCTAGCATAGTTCTCAATCTTTTCACACATGTAATCAACTCCTTCTTTGTCATGTTTTAAACTCTGGAATTTCTTGTAGGTACATGGAAATTTCTTCCTGTCGTTATCGTCAAGCTCTGTCTTATTGAAAAGAGCCATCAGTTCTGCCACCTTACTGCCGTCATTGTTCTCTGTGTTGACATAGATCTTTGTCACCCCATCAACAACTTCCTGTGTCTCCTGAACGATTTTCTGAACATGATACACTGTAAGCCCCTTCTTCAAAAAGTCTTTCTGCGTTATATACACAACGCAAATGGGGTTAATGTTATCAAATTCAACTCCAGGCTCATAATTGTTTGCAGTGATAACAGATGCATTATCCTTTACCTGTTTAACATGATTGCAGTTATCTGCACACTGTATCTCGATGTTAAACACCTTATCTTCCTCGCCTAACACATGTGCATCAAGCCTTACAGAAATGCCCTTCAGGTTATTGATGCTCTTCTGGATTGCTACACTGTCATAGATTATCCGCAGATCTGGATTGCCAAGTATCGTCTGCAACATCTCTTCGATGAACTCTGGCGACTCACACATCGCCTCAAACATGGCATCATCCATCACCACCAATGAAGATAGAAGTTCAAGTTTTTCTTCATCAGTTCCTCTTGCCTTTTTTTTAGCAATTTTTTGGGTACTCATATGTCCTCCTTATACCTTTTTGCTAACAACGCAAGTAGAAATGGCATATAGGGGTACGAGTCTCCCGACAATGCCTAATCTACTCAGGCATTGTTACGCCTATAAACTCGCCATCCTTCTCTGTTCTCATCCTTTGGAGAACTTGATAAATTCCGGTTGTAGTTTTATTATATCATACTTCGACATTTATTCAAACCCCTTCCAGATGTATAAAACAGCAAAAAAAATCCCGATACGAATTGTACCGGAATTTTGATAATTAATCCTGATCCTTGTCTGCCTTTTTTAACAATGTGACAATCTTCCAGGCTGTCTCTTCATCTACACTGAGCTCCTGGCTGATCTGGTATACAGATAATCCCGAATGAACAAGGGCAGCTATATCCTGTTTAAGTCCAAAGTTCGGACCACTCTCTTTTTCATCCAGGGATCCATTTTCCAGGAAATTGTCTACCACAGCTCCCCACATCCCTAAATAACACTTCCTTGCCTCTGCTTTGGATATCTCAAATCTTGTAGCAATATTAGAGATAACCGCAGATTCGTTCAGGACGAGAAAATCCCTTGCTGCAGCAATGTAGCCCCGCAGTAATGACATCCTGCAAAAATCCACGATAACGTCCTCTTCCGTCTCCAGATCTTTCCTGTCTATACCCCATCTTTTCGCAACATTTTTTAATATCACTCCTCTGTTTACATTATCCCAGAGCATCCTTTCTTCTTCCAAATCCTCCTGGCACTCTATAACCTCATCCCTGGTCACCCCGCTGAATTTACTTAGAATGTTATTTGTGACTATCTGTGAGTTGAACACAGGAAAGTCCACGGTGGTAAGCAACAAATACCCTGTCGCCATAAGATATCCCTGGTCTTTCAATCTCTGATCCATTGTACGACTCATATACAGTTTCTTCTCTTCCACTATATTTTCATAGAGTTCATCGTAGTAATCCTCGGCATCCTCTTTGGTAAGTTCGAACCTCTCTATCAACACGTTGATAATCTCCTCACGAGACCGGTTGTAATCTATGCATATACTGATACAAGTTTTTTATAACATGTTTCTGTACATATCGCTTAAGTAATTCGTTCACGTATCTTCATCCCCCATTTTGTCAATTCTACAATTTATCTTACCATACATTTCCTCATAAACAAATGAATTATAGTGTAAAAACTTGCTGTAAAAATCCCAGGAGGTCAAACGTGACTTCCTCTAAGTCAATATATCAAAACATTCATATATATTGATTTAAGAGAAAAGTAATCAAGGAGATCTCGCCTCCAGGGGAGATTTCAGTGAACACCCCCTATTTCACATATCACATGTAAATTCCACTCCAAAAGTTATTGGTGCGAAAAATTTTTCCCATGATATTTTAATTAATTATTAAAACCCCCTTTTTTTTCTAAAATTATATGATACTATAATACCAAGCTCGATTGCTTTAATGACCAGGTGATATATTTATCTGGTCTTTTTGCCATATTCTGATTTAAGGAAAGGGGCGAATGCTATGAGTGATAAAAAGAAGAAAATTATGATAATAGGCATTGCTACAGGAGTTGTCCTTGCAGCAATCATCGTAAGCGCAATAATACTTTTCAGGAACGATACCAAGAAGAACATCCATGACGGCGGCACGTTCACCGAGAAGATAACCAAGACGACAACTGAGAGCAAGGCAGAGGTCAAGACGACCTCCAAGGCTACAACCGAGAAGGCAACCAAGGCTACGACAACAAAGGATAAGAAAACCACGGCAACAACAACGGAAACTTCGACAAAGAAGGACGGGAAAAAACCGGGCAGCCCGGCAACAACCGAGGCAAAGACACCGGGCAGAGAGGATGGCAAGGCAACAACCAGCCAGCCAGTTACCACCGAGAGGTCAACGACTGAGACGCCAACTGAGAGACCTACCACGGCTGCTACAACCGAGAGACCTACGACTGAGAAACCAAAGCCGGAGCCAACGACAACTGAGCATGTCCATACCTGGAAGGATGTATACGAGACTCAGGAGAAGAAGGTATGTGTGTCTGAGGCTTGGGATGAGGATGTCCAGGAACTCCATTCGTTCTGCTCATACTGCGGCAAGGACATCACTTATGATGGAAACCATATCTTTAACTGTGGTGAAAAGTATTACTCTGAATCACTCGGAGAAGAGATTTACGAGGGTTCAAGGGCTGTAACTCGATATGTAACCGTAGACACAATCCATCATCCAGCCGAATACGAGATCCAGAAGGAGAAGGTATTCGTAGGCAGAAAGTGCAGTACCTGCGGCGCATGGCAGTAAAGCGCATATATAAGTTCATAAAAAACAGAGAGACCATCCGGACACACAGATTTCCGGATGGTCTCTCTTATTTACTGTACAAAAACAACCGGGGGATTTTGTCCCCCGGTCATCTTTTCATCAGGATCACCCCGACTTATTATTCATCCTCTTTCTTCCTGAGAATCTTAGCCCCAAGAAGTCCGAATACAGATGCGATTGCAACTCCCAGGATAATGAATACAAACTTGATCGGTTTGTTATCTCCTGTGTTTGGAGTGTGCTCATACTTAACGTATACAGACTGTGCATCGCTGTTGATGTCAGCGTGATCCGCAAGCACCGCGCCGTTTTCGGCGAAGATGTGCTCAAACACCACGTAGGTCTTTGTGCCTGAACCTTCCTTTGGAACGTCTATTTCAAAGTCCATGGTGGTTATCCCGTCTACATTTCCCTTGCCCTTTGGAACAAGGCTCTTGCTTGCTGTTGCTACTGTCTCTCCTGTTGTCTTATTCACAAGACTTCCCTCGATGCGGTATGTGACACCTGCCTCAAGATTCTCATAGGTGATCACATCTGAAACCGTGTTCTTTGCGCCCTTTTTAAGCTCCTTTGAACCATCTGCCGCTGCAGTAGTCCCTATCTCCGGGAAGGAGATCGTCTGGTCTTTGTCTTTAAGATCTTCATGTACGAATACTTCACGGTCCTTTGTTTCAACCCTCTCAAAGAATACGATCTGCTTTCCCTTGAGAAGTGAGGCGTCAAATGTAAATACCATGTCATAGATACCTGTTGACTTGGTTGCTGTGAAGGTCTCTTCTCTTTCTGTACCTTCTGCATTAAGCTTTTCGCCGGTATCCTTGAATCTGATCGAACCCTTTACTGTATAGGTCTTTCCGACTACCAGATCCTTGTAATAAATGTGGTCTACTATAGTCGTTGTTGTTCCCGGATATGCCATCTGGGTTCCGCTCGCCTTATCCCTTGCCTTGGTCTTTCCTGTAGGCGCAGGATATACAGTCTGACCACCATCAGATATGTCGGTATGATGCGCCTCTTCTTTGTCTGTTGATACCCTGTACAGGTACTCATAGCAGACAAGATCTGAGCATGTTCCATCATTACGCATGATTATGCTTGGATCAAACTTGAACGTCATGTCTACTGTTCCGTTTTTCTTTGCCGTAAACGTCTTGCTAACCTTATATACAGAGCCATTAACCATCAGCTCTTTTCCGGTATCCTTTACCATGATGACTGATTCCATTCTGTACTTGATACCCTCATCAAGCCCAGTATAAGAAACTGTATCTGTGAGACTTATCTCCTTCATGTCTGTAGTAAATGCCTTATCATCACTTCCTGTCACATGGAACGTAGTAGATATCTTAGGCTGTTTGTCCTTGATCCTTACTGTCTGTGTTGTACTCTTTATGTCCTCCTCTCTCGCTATCAGGACAAGATCTTCTCCTGTTCCGAGATAGAGGTATGAGTAAGCTACAACATCGTCTGCTTTACCATTATTTACAAGTCCGGCATCAAAGATGTTGAACTCAGGAAACTCTGCTGTGACACTTCCGGTTGAAACTGATGCTGTAAACTCAGTCCTTGCTGTTATCTCCTTGCCATTTACCTTTACTGCCTTGCCGGTCCTTGCGTTCATCAGCTTATCTACTACTGTATACTTCTGACCTGCGACTACTGCATCGTATGATATCACATCTGACAGCTTTGCAGTCTCTCCAAGTATCTCCTTGTCTCCGTCTGCTGAGAGCAGAGTCTTAACGAAAGGATAGGTGTTCTGCTGTGGTGTATCAGTCAGTTCTTCATGTGCAGCCACTTTCTCATCCTTGTAGAACAGACCTTCAAATACGACTGTGGTAGCTCCGATAAGCCCGCAGTCCACCGGATTATAGGTGAAGGCAACGTCTATTACCATATCCGCCCCTGTTGCGGTAAATGATGTACTTCCGGTAACAATAGTTCCATCACTTCTCTTAACCGGCTCACCCTTATCTACGTTCATCAGTACTCCGTCTATCCTGTATGGCTTGCCAACGTTAAGATTTGTAGCTGTCACCTTATCAATGAGTGTTATCTCCTTGTCATACGCCTTCATTCTCTCTGCCGGATCAAGGTTATTGTTGCTTGTCGTGTGGATGTGGATGAAGTAGATCATCTGATCCTTACATGTCACATCTTCCTCTTTCGCTATGAGATTTCCTTCACTGTCATACAGATACTCGTATACAACTATCGTGCAGCCATCGTACTTTGTTGCATCAAATGCATCGAACTTCACTGTGAATGTTCCGTCTGTCTTATCTGCAGTAAATGTTTCCTCTTTCTCGATAACTGCTCCATCTGCATCACTTAAAAGCTCTCCCTCGGCATACTTCGGTGCGTCTGTTGCTGTGGCTTCTGATGGTGACACTATAGCCATCTTTGACCTTACTGTATACTTGTCACCCTTCGTAAGTCCCTCGTAGCTTATAGTATCGCTTATCTTTGTTCTCTTTGTTGCCTGTATCCTGTTGTTTCCTGTATCGCCATCTACAAAAGCCTTGGTCTTAATCCTGATGACGTTGAATGTCTGCGAACCATCAGTGTTCTTTATGTCTGCATGGCAGATAGGATTTCCCGCATCATCCTTCATGACACCTGTTATATCAGGCATTCCATTTACAACCTCAAGCTCCTCTGTGTCTGTGCCTTCGTAAAGATACTCAAAGATTACATACGTGCTGTCCATTCCCGTGCTGTCAAAGTCCTTGAATATCATTTCCTTACTGTCATTTCTTACGTAGTCATTTCCCTCTGTAGAGAACGGAAGAACTGCTGTTATGTAGTTACCCTTGGTGTCAGTCGCAGCCTTGCCCGTTTTCTTATCCATGACGATGCCCTTTAAGGTGTAATCACCCTTTATCCACTTGACATCTACCTTGTCACTAACCTTTGCAGCCACACCTCTCGCAACTGAATGGGCAGCCTTTGTCGTAAGTGATGGGTATGGAACATTTATAAAGTTCTCTGCAAGAGATACTTCCTCTTTGTTGCTTTTAACCGTAAACTCCTGTGGCTTAGAAAGAACATATCCCTTGTTCGCATCACATCTCATCTCCTCGATGATGTATGTGCCGTATGGGAATGAACCTCTGTCTGTCTTTATGTCTCCTCTGTCCATCTTTGCACAGTCATCTACAGGACTTCCTGTGAACCATACGCCAAAGTGTGGACTTATATCTCCCTGTGTGTAAGAACCATTACCTTCTGAATAAGCGATACAGTTCTTGTTGAGATCTGCTGTACCATATGTCTCTCTTACCTTCTTCGATGAAAACTCACCATTCTCATCTGTCACAACGTAGTGGAACTCGCCGGTGTTCTTATCTGTTATCTTGAACACGACATTTCCCATTGGCTCCATTCCATCATCGGTTGCACGGACTTTCTTGAAACTTACATCACCTCTCTGAACTGGTTCATAAATATCGAGAGCTTTTTCAGTCATCTCGTTCTGGAAGTAGATGTTTCCACCTGTTCCAATCTCTACAGTAACGCTGTCTGACCTTAATACAGTTTCTCCCTTTTTACTTGCAACTGTAATTTTTCCAACCTCACTCTCAGATACCTTTAAGTATCCATCTGAGGCTTTGGTCTCTGTAAGTGTGATTGTTCCTGCCGGAAGATGATATGCACCATTTTCATCCATTGTTGGAAGAGGACTATCTCCAGCCATTGAAACTGTATAGTTCTTATCAAATCTTGCAAGATATCTTCCACTCTCATACTTTGTGGTAATATGCCAGATCTTTGGCTCTCCGCCATTGCCAGCCTCTACCTCTGCCGGTTTCTTACCTTCGTAATACTTGATCTCGAATATAGCACCCTCAAGTGAGGCTGTGCTCTGCTTGCTTGCATTTGGATTCTCTGCGTTTATCTTTTTTACAACGATACCCACAGGATCTCCCTCTGTAAGATCAACTGCAGCATACTGAACACATACTGAGTTGGCTGACTCTTCGGTAACTGATTTATAGCTTACAGTGTTGCCATTCTTGCTTGGCTCGTAATATGTTATCGTGCTCTTTGTCCTGTCCCCGTCTTTTCCGAATTTGATGACCGCATCTTTATCGTTTATTGTACATCCTTCAGGGGCTACAGTCTCAACTAACTTGTATTCGCCATATGGAATACCAAAGAGCTTGATACCATCATTTGATACTTTCTCATTGCTGTCATTTGTCATATAAAGGCTTGGATACTCTGGAGTATTCATCCATGTTACAATAGCCCATCCATGGTTCTTGTTCTCCGCCTGGGATTCAAACCTTGCTACAATCGTGTTGCCCTGTCTGAGCTCATATACTGCGCCCGCCTTTATGGTCTTATTACTGCCTTCAAGAGCAAACTTACGCATCTTGAGCTTTCCGTAATATACATTATCTGACAGCGAGAATGTAAATACCGGACAAGTTGAATCGTTAAAATCAGTTGAAGTATCATCAACTCTAGGCACGGAAGTTGAAACCGATGATGTTGCTCCGGAATGAATACCATAAATACTTGATATACTCTTTCCTGAATCAACAGGAACTGTTCCGTTGAAATAATATGCATTTGGTAGCTCAATTGCTCTGTAAGTTCCTACTGGAACTACGATCTTCTGATAAACAAGATCATTATGTGTTGCCTTGTATGCATTGTAATCTGCTCTTGAAGCAAATACCAGTTTCTGTCCACTCTTATTTGCATAACACTTTCCATTCCATGAGCAGATGAAACTGCCGACCTGTTTATTATTCTGATTCAATACTTTAAATGCCACACCTCGTCTTTTTCCATTCTCAAATGAAAGAGAGTTGTTATTGGTATCGGCAAGTGCATAATTGTTTGCAGTAGTATTAAGTGACTTCTCAAGTTTCAAAATTGTGGCAGAATGCCATGTAATATCAATTGTCTTTTGTACTGTCTTTGGCTTTCCTAAAAATCCGATATCCTGATATGTGTCGTATGTGACTGCATATGCATTATATCCTGGAACACTTTCAAATATAATTGATGATACTGTGTTCCTGTAATATGGTGTTGTAAACTTAATCTGATAGCCCTTCTTGACAGTTGCTCCCGAATTGACTTTCTTAAATGCAGCTCCGGATTTAGTGCTGACATATATTGAAACCCTGCTGTCTGGAGAATAGACCTTTGCATCACATCCAGTCCATTTGATTACACCTGTTTTAAGTGTAGAACCACTTGTATAATTTACAGTTGATTTAAAATTAGAATCATCGCACGTCAATTTAAGGTCACTTTCTGTAACTGGCATTGCCTGAGACTCAATCCATGACACGTAAGATATTGCCATTCCTGCTATAGTGCTACCAAAATCATTGCTGTCAAAACCATTTCCATTACGCTGGTAATAATGATCTAATACGCAACTCATTGTTTTGACCTTTGTATCTTCTGATTTACCGTCCCATCCAGTCCATGGTTTCGGACCATAAGGTGAATAATAAAATGCCCTAGTGATGTTTTTGCCATTCTTCGGCACCTTCTGAAGTGTTCCTCTTACCTTGTTTGTAGGAGCAATTACTCCCTCCTCCATACAGAATCCAACACCTGTAGAACCATATGTCAAGTTAGAATCAACACCAAACTTATAAGAAATTGCTTTACCAGAGCTGCCATAATACGTACCGGTTTTATTAACAGTTACCCCGTTTTTGCTAGATGATAAATTAGCAATTGCTTTAACCGTCTTTGAGGTTGCAACATCAAACTTAGGCTTACCATCTGTTGATGTTGCAACCTCAATATTCTTGTTTTCATTTTCAGAATTTGTTGCAGGTTCTATTGTATCATTAACCTCTGTTGTGACTTCACCCTCCGTTACGTCCTCAGAAGTTAGATCACCCCTTGTATCTTCCTTTGGTAAAATTGTATATATGGTAACCTTCGCTTTCTGCTCGTCATTGTGAAGATCAACTGTCCATACACTACCGTCAGAAACTACATTAACATCATTTACTGGAACATCACTATTGTTCAAATATGCATCCTGTTTTATATAGTATGTTCCCCCATAAAGTTCAACTTTCTTTTCAATTGCTCCACTTGAAATGTCCTCTGCCTTATCATAAGTAATGTCATTACCATTACCATCGACATAGGATTTACCATTAATTGAAAGTACGAATTTACCTACCTTGTCCGTACATCCATAATCCGTATATATTGAATACACAAGATTACTCAAATTGGCATAATCACATTTTTCGTAATCGAATAACTCTCCGCTCTCCTGTAATGCAGAGAACATAAGACTGTAAGATACATTAGCATCTGTTGGTGTAGCTACCAAATCTTCTTCTGCCTTACTCCAGTGCAGTACCAGATTCGTGAAGAGAGTCATAACCATCACAAATGACATGATTAAGGCGATGAACTTTCTCGTCCTGGAATTAACCCTTTCCATTTCATTTTCCTCCTTTAAAACCTATAAAAATTAATAAATTATTAAATCTCATCAAATACATATCATAACTAAATACAAATAATCAAGTCGTTTTTGGGATGAATTTGTCATAAGAATAAGGAACAGAAATTACTAATCACGCGAAAATGGCTTAAATAAAGGGTTGACGAACTATCTTACGAGTAATTGTAAAAATGACGATATTAATTGTGTAAATTGTATACAAAATTACTTCAAGAAGTTTACAAGAATATACTAGAATATACAAATCGAGCAATTTTAGACAATTTTTTCAACTTTTATTTGCTAAATTTATCTGACTGCTGTATAATACAACGCAGGTGATTTACTACTCGCCTGCGTTGTTCATAAGACAACAAAAAAAATAAGCAATTTGCCGATTGCTTATTTTTTAAAATTTCATATTTAGTATGATTTTCACCGGTCATACGTTTTCCTAGCACATTTCAATTTTAAAAAAAGAAATGGTCGGTAGGGCGTGTTTTTTGTGCCCTGAACTATTTCCTATTATAAAGTGAAACCCGATGTCTGTCAATAGTTTTTTATACTCATTAACAAATTTTCTATTAAACAACATCGGTTTAAGTAAAAATAACTTCTGGGGAACAACGGTTTTGCAGTTACTCGTTGTAAAATAAAATTGAGTATCGTAAGCTCAAGTAATAAAATTACGCGGCGACATTACCTATAGCTCGTAGTAGATTGTCGTCTGACAGGGGTGATATGTTGCTGTAACCCCATAAGACCTAAACTCTCTCCTATTAGTACGGAAGTAGAGCAAGGGAAAAAGCACAAAAGGGAGGAGCAGGCACATCTCATCAGCAAGTAATATTGTAAATGATGCAAGATGTGTGAACCGCATAAGGGCACGACAAGTATCCATAAATAAATGACACAAAAGGATAATCCGAAAGGAGCGCGATGTGGGGCGGAGCTAACATCGTCAAAGTCGTGGGCTATAAGCCAATCATCTACGAGCCGATTCACAATGTATCGTGAGACTATCACCAACTGCAAAGGGGATAGTCTATAAAAAAGTAAAAGTATAAATATTCAAGTACAAATATAAAATTAATAAAATAAATTAGGTCAACAGTAGATTGTTCCACAGAGTATAGAACGTTAAAGGTAGCAATTTTTTTATTTTCGTTACATTTCATTCAATAAAATGTGTTTTTGTTACATTACATTAAATATGTTTACATATAATTGATTTTTATTTAATTGTAATATAATACTATTAAATAAAAATCAATTATATGTATTTTAATTACACTTTTATTTGTTCTAATGAGAATTTTACACTTTTGTTCCATTCAATCTGTGGTTTTGCATAATTCACATGCCATGTCATCTTCATTTCAATTTTGGTGCGTCTAATTGCCCCAAATTTTAATTTTATTGTCACTGGTGAGGATTTATGTGTGTATAGTGTAAAGTCTTAAAATCCGCGAAATTATCGTTTGGTGCTTTTGAGAAATATTATGGGGTGTTAAGTTTATTGTAGAGTCTGCAAATTGTTGATTAAAAACCAATTAAATATAATTTAATGTAATAAAAATACATGATATGTAATCAAATTGAATAATGTTATATATTATTGTATTATTATTGAATAAAAATATATTATATTAAATAAAATTTAATCACATGTAATTATGTGTCAAAAACTGGAATTTTTGGTATATATAAATA
>ERZ1034939.607-NODE-607-length-21820-cov-20.189708_pt1 | contig 21820 bp, 18 predicted proteins | sample MGYA00520626_ERZ1034939 | MGnify/ENA primary metagenome ERZ1034939 (study PRJEB33766, sample SAMN09781751) | gut metagenome | biome: gut microbiome | host: Homo sapiens | place: Madagascar | study: EMG produced TPA metagenomics assembly of the PRJNA485056 data...
AATAGAGTATGCAGAGAGACATTATAATATTTTGCATACACTGTCGTTTGAGGAATAAGTAGAAGGACTTGCTGCCTTTTGCCGTAAAAAAGGAGGATTGCTGACATGAAACTATATCATGGGTCTAACCAATGGGCATTATTAACACTCAACACTCATGATGTTAGAGGAAAAATAGAAGGCTTATGTTAAGGATAGCTTGACAAGAGCTATAAGAGAAATGAAGGTTGCAAAGATTGAAGGTAGAAAACTTCAAAGTGTAGACGACTTTATCAATGAAATGAGAAGCATGTGATTGATAGACGTGAAAAACATGGAAATAACGTTGCTTACAATTTATGATAAAAACGAGATTTCTAATGTTAATGATGAATATATAAAGTTCTTAATAGAGAATCTGTAATATTGTAAACGAATACGGATTATTCTGATAAATCTGATGCTTCGCCTTGAGCCAGTAAAACAGTAAAATCAGAAAAATCTGCAGAATCAGTATTCAAAAAAATAAATACAGATAGTTCCGATTAAACTGATATATGCAAGTGAGACTCGCTCATAAATGGCAACTTGCAACTGTTACTGCTTGGGCATAAATTCAAATGATTTTTTTCTTAAAAGATAATAAAAAAGCATTCATATTAAGGCTTAACTTACCTAAAGTTACTGCTTACTCTCAATATATGGGCACTTGCAAAAGTGCCTATACAAAGGGCTATGCCCTAAATTGAGTGCTAACAGGCATAGAAGCCTCTTTTTGTAAAATATTTACAAAAAGTCTCAATTATGTTTTGTTTGTTGATGAAAATAAACTAACTTTGCTTTTATGTTAGTAAGATTCAAATTCAGTAATTTTAAGTGCTTTAGAGACGAAGCAGTCCTAAGCATGGTGGCTTCTAAATATAAGAGCGATGACAAGGTGGGCAATACATTTAAGACGGATTATTACTCCTTGTTGAAATCGGCTGCTGTTTATGGTGCTAATGCAAGTGGCAAGACTAAACTATTTCAAGCATTTGATTTTATGCGTGATGTGGTTTTGTCGTCAGACAAACAGTCGGACGGTTGGCAGGAGAAGTATGCTCCTTTTAAATTGTCAACGGTGTCAACAAAAGAGTCAAGCGTATTTGAGGTTGTCTTCATTTTGGAGGGGTTGCAATATAGATATGGCTTTGAGCTTAATGGAAACGAGATAATAACAGAGTGGCTTTTCCGTAAGAAGCAACGTGAGATAGAGTTGTTGTATCGTGATGCAGAAGGCATTAGTTATAGTTCAGAGGCATTCAATGATAAAGTAGCAGGTAATCTGATTGAGGCAAAGATGGTAAGAAAGGACACTTTGTTCTTGACCGCATTGTCTGCTTGGAACGACTCGCTTGCGTCTAAAATTAGAGGATGGTTTTTTAATTGTAGAGTGCTGTCTGCTTCAACTTCTCCACTTATGGGGTACTCTATAAGTAAAATGGATACACCATTGAAGGATAGTATGTTGAAATTGATGCAAGCTTCAGACATTGATATAGAAGATATGCAGCTTAATGAAGTGCCTGTAGAGACGTTGCCAGACGAGATAAAGCGTCTGTTGCCTTCAAAAGCTTTGGATGGAAAGGTCTACAATGGTGTGCATACTGTGCATAAGATTTACGACGAGCTGAAATTGAGTTGTGGTACAACGATGTTTAGCTTAGAGAACGATGAGTCGTATGGTACAAACAGGCTTTTTGCTTTGAGTGCGCCAATACTTGATGCATTGAATAATGGATCTGTGCTGTGGATAGACGAGATTGACAATGGTCTTCATGCAGAGTTGCTTAAATCGTTGGTCCGTTTGTTTCATAACGAAAAGACTAACCCCAAGAATGCCCAGTTGATAATCAACACCCATTCGATAAGTCTTATAGATGATTTAAGTTTGTATAGAAGAGATCAGCTGTATTTAACTGAAAAGAATCGTTATGGAGAGTCTGGCTTGATTCCTGTATCAGATTTCTCAGGATTACGTCCCAATTCTAAACTTGGTACTCTTTATAAGGAAGGACGTTTTGGCGGTGTTCCATACTTGAATGGTTTTAACAAACTTGAGTTCTGAGACTATGGGAAAGGCACGAAGAAAAGACGTTAAAGAAGCTGAGGCCAGATTGAAACGTAAGGAGGAACAGAAAAAGCGTAAGCTGATTTCTCGGGAAGTCAATTTGGAACGAGCTTCTGCTAAACGTGAACAGAACCGTCAGATTTTGGTCGTCACAGAAGGAACTCATACAGAAACATCGTATCTTGAACATTTTCAAATACCTGGTGTTACTGTAACGCCAGTGGGATTGGGTATGAGCACAATGAAGCTTGTCAATGAGGTAGAGCGAATAAAACAATATCAGCGAACTGCATTTGGCAAAATCTTCGATGAAGTTTGGGTGGCTTTTGATCATGATGACTTTCCTGATTTCATGTCAGCTATAGATGCTGCAAGAGCGAAGGGGTATAAAATCGCATGTTCGAACCAGGCATTTGAGTATTGGCTCTTGCTTCATTTTAAAGATCATCAGGGGCAAGCAATGAATCGCAGTGGTTATTGTCGAGAGTTGAATGACTTGATGGGAAAAATAAGAACTGGTGTAGGATATGATGGGGATTCAAAGATAATAACCGATGATATATTCGAACTGTTGCTCTCTATCAATCCAAATACTGGAAGGCGAAGGATTACAGAAGCTTATAATAGAGCTAAAGCTATTGCTGATTATAAAACAAACAATGGAACACCTTGGGAAGAATCTGTTACATACGTGTATGAACTGATTAAAAGTTTGTTTCCAGATATCAAATGATTTTTTGTTATATCCCCATCCGAGTGGCGGCATAAGCGCAGAGCGATACTGCGGTGGGGAACAAGGCAATGTTGAATTTTGAATGTTGAATTATTCGCTGCTACGCATGCGATGATGATTTGTTGAGTTTTGAATTGCATAATTTATTAATTTACAATCGCAGGCGTTAGCAGAGAACAATTCCTTACTCAAAACTCAACATTAAAATTCATTATTTGTGTTATGAAATACATTAATATGGATTGCCATCAAGAATCTCCATCATTTGTGCAGCCGTAATGACTTGTGGGGTTCTTGGGAAATGCTTAAGGTTGCCAGTGACAAGGAATGAGTCTTCTTTGCTAAGCGTTACTTCATAGAATGGACGGTCTTTTTCGTCAGGCATATCTCCTAAAAAAGGAATGCGTTCAGAATGTACACCAAATGTCTTAATATAATTAAGAATGGCATCTATTTGTTCTTCTTTTATTCTGAATTTTGGCCTGCGCAAGACTTCATAGTATTCTGTAATTATTTCTTCGTTGTAGACAGGTATTATCCTGTTATGAAACATGCTGGCAACTACCTTAACTGTAGCAGCTAAAGGGTTCTTGCTTATTCTTGCCGATACAAGAATGTTTGTATCAATGATTGCATATACCATTGCGCTCTTTTCTTAATCGTCTGACTTCTCTGATTTCAGCATTGATTTCATCCAATGTCATTTCCGGACCTTCTTGCGCCTCTGCTTCTTTGCGTAGTTCGCTAAAGACATTCAAGGCATTTTCCCTAATGTCATTGTTTGATTCTGCTGATATTGTGAAAGGAATTTTGCGACAACGATTAACGGTACGAACAAAGATGTTGATGGCTGTGTTTGCACTCATGCCAAATTGAGCGCATAATTCATCGAAAATTGCTTTCTGTTGGTTGTCTATACGGACTGTCATAGATGTCTGTGCCATAGTGAGTACTTTTTAAAGTTAAACAATTCTTTATTATTATGATGCAAATATACATCATAATGACGTAAATACCAATTTTTTAAATATATAAATTTTTAATTATGGAAAGAAAAACGATTTATCTGTGTCTTGCTCATATGAGTGAGGCTGGTTTGGAACAGAAATACGTTAAGGAGGCTTTCGACACCAATTGGGTGGTGCCGATGGGTCCGAACGTAAATGCTTTCGAGAAAGATTTAGAGGCTTTTGTAAATAGCAAGAGTGATGGATCTGAGGAACTTGACAGAAAGGTGGTTTGCTTGAACGCTGGTACTGCTGCTGTTCACTTGGCTTTGATTGGCTGTGGTGTGAAGGCTGGTGATGAGGTGCTGGTGCAGAGCTTTACTTTCTGTGCTTCAAGTCATCCTATCACTTATCTTGGTGCAAAGCCAGTGTTTGTAGGTTCAGAGGGTGAGACATGGAACATGGATCCTGCTTTGCTGGAGAAGGCTATTATTGACCGTAAAGAGAAGACAGGCAAGCTGCCTAAGGCTATAGTGCCTGTGGCTCTGTATGGCATGCCTTACCGTATCGACGAGATTATGGCTATTGCCGACAAGTATGGCATTCCGGTTGTGGAGGATGCTGCTGAGGGTATGGGCTCACGCTTTGATGGACAAGTGTTGGGTACATTCGGCAAGTATGGTGTGCTGTCGTTTAATGGCAACAAGATGATTACCACTTCGGGTGGTGGTGCTTTGATTTGCCGTAATGCGGAGGATGCCAACGAGGTGATGTGGTATGCTACACAGGCTCGCGACGCTTATCCTTACTATCAGCATACTGCCATTGGCTACAACTATCGTATGTCGAACGTGTGTGCTGGTATTGGTCGCGGTCAGATGACTGTGCTTAATGACCATATCGCTCACCACAAGCATGTGCAGAAGCTTTACGAGGAGCTGTTGAAGGATGTGCCTGGTGTGCATATTCACAAGCAACCTGCCGACAAACGTTATGATGCCAACTTCTGGCTCTGTGCTGCAACATTGGATGCAGATGTTAAGATTCAAGGTCAGGAGAACGCTTACAAGGAAGTTATTAAGACTGCCGTAGGTGGTGCAGCAGGTGTTATCCATGCTGTTGATTCAGCAACAACCGACTGTCAGCCTAACGAAAATGTAGAGGCATTGCGTGTGTTCATGCTGGGCAAGAAGATTGAGTGCCGTCCTGTATGGAAGCCTATGCACAAACAACCCGTGTATGAGGGTGCTCCTGTATATACCAATGGGGTAGAGGAGGAACTGTTTAAGGTAGGCTTCTGTCTGCCTGCTGGTCCGTATGTTACGGATGATGATGTGCGCTACATTGTAGAGAGCATTAAGGAAGCGATTGTAAGATAAGCAATTGGTTGATGAGCGATTAATGGACGTAATGTGCTGGCTGCATATATGTCTGTTAATTGCTCATCCGTATAAAAACTATACGCATAATGAGAAACTTTATAGAAGCAATTTGGAATTTGCTCTCATCGAATGCCATCACGACTCGGCAAACTTTAAACAAGTTTGGTTGGCTCTCACTGCTTTGGCAAGCGTCTCTACGAGTTTAGCGCAACATTCGCAGTTATATAAGGTGTAAAAATGATTCTGATAGGTATAAACAAAATGAAATCAAACCATACGTTAAGTTTTTAATGTTATATCAGCAATAAAAATTTGTTTACTTCAACATATATATTTATCTTTGCATAAAACTTGAAATATATGCAGACAATAGAAATACGAAAGATAGGACCTTTGGTGGAAACGGGAATTGTACCCGTTTCTCAGGTCATGCTTTTAATAGGTGAGCAGAGTACTGGTAAAAGTACATTCATGAAGATTTTGTGTTTTTGTTGTTGGCTTGAAAAACAAGTCATGATAGGCGGTGACAGTATTGTTTCGAAATATACCCATTATTATCGTTTTTGGAATGAACTAAAGAAATTCCATCATTTTAATGACGAATTTCTTTCTGATAGCAGTTATATTAAATACGATGGTTCTGCTATACAGATAGAAATGCGAGGTAAAAAGCGAAACGCAAAGATTGTTAGAAAACCTAATTTTGCAGAAATAAGACATAATCTGAAAATAAGTTTCTTGCCTTCAGAAAGGAACTTGTTGTCATCTATCCAGAATATAGAAAACTTATACAGGTCGAAAGATGTTGACATGTTATTCAATTATATTTTGGAATGGGGAGAGGCCAGATCACAGTTTAATGTAGTTCATCCGCTTGATTTGGTCTTTGTTGAAAAGATGAAGTATCATTATGATGCAAAAAATGGTGACATTTTGACTTTGGCTGATGGACATTCAAAGATAAAGCCATATTATGCTTCGAGTGGTGTACAGTCTGCTTTACCGATACAGGTGCTTGCTACCTACCTTGCAAGGGAAGTGGGTACTTCTGCAAAAATAAGTCCTGTTGAATATTTAAAGCAGTTGGATTTAACAGATTCCAAGATTGACATAAAAGTGCTGACATCGGTACTAAGTGAAATGCTTAAAAATGGAGGTGTCTCAAAAAACGAAAAATTATCAGACATTTCTCCTTCTTTTGACACGGTTTTCAAAAACTTGCAGAATCGTTCGTCGTATAGGTCTTTTCATATGTTCATAGAAGAGTTGGAACAGAATCTGTTTCCTAAAGCTCAGTTCGAACTTGTAAAGATGCTAGTTGGACTATTGAAACAAATGAATAAAAAAGATACAGGATATAAAAGCTCTGTGTTTTTAACAACCCATAGTCCATATGTATTAACAGCATTGAATGTTATGATGTTGGTATCTGCGGCATACGAACTTTCATCTGATAAAGTAAGCGACTTGGGGCTTGAGGATTATGTTCTTCCAAAAGGTGCTTACTCGGCATATTGTATAAAGGATGGACGCTTTGAAAGTATTGTCGACGAAGAATATGGTTTTATAAAAGGGGATTTCCTGGATTCAGTTTCGGAACTGGTAGACAATTATACGTTTGAACTAAACTCAATCATATATGGAAACGCTGAAGAATAAGTTGGATGCTTTTGATGGTCAACCAGAACAAGGTTGGAACAAAAGGAAGAGTATCTCGGTTGGTGAGCGTGGACAAGTATATAGAGCGAATTTTTCGCAAGAATACTTTTCTGCCGTATATGCAATAGATGGTGGTATTATTAAGGATGATAATATTGTCAAGTGCGACAAGTTAGTCTTGCTTGATTTAGATAATCAAATGTTATTTGAATTGTTTGTTGAATTGAAAGGCGGAAACATACAACATGCTATAGAACAAGTAGAAGCTACATTGAATAATCCTTTGTTTAAGGATTCGGCTGTCAAAATTAGACAGGCAAGAATTATAGGACGCAAGATACCAAGTAATACGGGAAATTCAATAACTGAAAAAGCGAAGAAAAAGTTTATGTCAAGATATAACTGCAGATTGGAGTTTAAGACTGGACCTGCTGTTGAGAATATCAAAATATAAATGATGCGTTTAGCAATAAATACAATTTTTTATCCTCATCCGAGTGGCGGCATAGTGCAGAGCGATACTGTAATGGGGTTCTAATCTTTTATTTTTTTTATTTATTATATAGACACTTGCATAGGTGTCTATAAAGTTGGTGTTCCATTTCTCCAACTATGTTCGTGTGGGCAAGAAGTATGAAGCGACGTTCCCGAATATCAAGATATATGTTTGTGCTTGAAGTGTCTCGCCTTCTTCTATCCTTGAGCCTGATATTGCCGAAATCTGCAAAACGATACGATTGACATTTAGGTCGGGTTGGAAGATGGCTTTATATTGAGGTTCCATCTCAAAATTTATTTCTAAAAAGTTTTTGAATTGCTTGCTTAAATAACGCACAGCAGAAGATTTGCCTACCTGGCGTGCTCCTCGAAGTAGAATAGGTTTACGTGTATCGCGTGAAGCCTATTCTGATAGATATTTATCTATAATTCTCTTGTAGTACATAGTGATTCGTAAAATATTGTATTTCAGCGACAAAGACAACGAAATAAAATTATCCAAACAAATAAATTGCGGAAAATAGACATTTTCCAAACATATATGTGAAATATTGGTCACAAGAGGCTAAAAACGGAGCGTTTAAAGGGTGATTACTGATATGAAGGATATTCAGCTATACGATTATCAAAGAGAAATGATTAGACGGATTGATGAGGCTTTTAGGTCGTGTCAGTCTGTTATGGTTCAGATGCCGACAGGCACGGGAAAAACGATACTTCTTGCAGAAGTAGTGAAAAGTGAAAAGTTAAAAGGGAAAAATCCAGATGGAGAGAAAAGTGAAAAGTTAAAAGGGATAAATCCAGATGGAGAGAAAAGTGAAAAGTTAAAAGGGAAAAATCCATGTGTGTGGATTGTGGTGCATCGGCGTGAATTGGTGGAACAGATAAAGGAAACACTTGCAAAGCAATTGGATTCTTCACTTTTCACTTTTCACTCTTCACTTAACCCATTGGATTCTTCACTTTTCACTCTTCACTCTTCACTTATCAAAGTTTTCTCTATACAGTGGCTATCGAAGCATTATCATGAATTGGAGGAGAAGCCTTCGCTCATCATAATTGATGAGGCTCATCATGCCGTGGCGAAGACTTATAAGGAGGTGATGGATGCTTGTCCTGAGGCAAAGAAGTTGGGACTGACTGCCACGCCTTGCCGACTGACCAAACGAGGGTTCACCGATTTGTTTGATGTGCTGCTGCAGTCGTGGTCGGTAAAGAAGTTTATTGCCGATGGGTGGCTATCGTTGTATGACTATATGTCCATAAGAGAGGATAGTGAGGACTGGCGCTTGGTGAACTCGCTGAATAAACGTGGTGCCGACGGAGACTTCTCGCTGAGAGAGATGAGCGAGAAGCTGAATGTGCAGCCAAGCATCGAGAGGCTTTGCGATACGGTGATGAGATATGCAGCTAACAAGAAAGGCATCACTTATGCCATAGACATCGCTCATGCGTAACGAATAGCGCAATATTACAGGGAACATGGACTGAATGCGGTGGCGATAAGCTCGAAGACTCCGCCGGAAGAGCGAAAACAGATAATAGAAAGGTTTAAGAACACGAATTGCCATGAAATAGAAAGAGATTCGATCACGAATTACCATGAATTACCCACGAATTGCCATGAATTATCCTCGAATTGCCGACAATTCAAAACTCAAAATTCTTGCTCAGGCAAGCGTCTCTACGAGCCGAGCGCAAAACTCAAAATTCTTATTACCGTTGACTTGTTTGGTGAAGGCTTTGACTGTCCCGATGTAGAGTTCATTCAGTTGGCGAGACCCACACTGTCGTTGGCAAAATACCTGCAGCAAGTAGGACGTGGCATGCGTGTGTTTGAGGGCAAGAAGTATTGCTTGATATTAGACAATGTCGGACTGTACCGTTTGTTTGGTCTGCCATCGGATGACAGAGACTGGCAAGCCATGTTTGAGGGGTGTGTTGCTGGTAAAGGTATTCTGACAGGGGAAGTGGAAGGACAGTATAACATAGCCTATTCAGTTTGTAACGAACAAGAGAGAATCACTTCGGACGCACGAACAGAATTGATTACCGTGATGACACATGAGGGGCAACGTATGGACTTGGAGGAAGCATACGGCTACGAGATAGTTGGCAACAAGGAAGGGTTGTCGGGTGTTGTGGATAAGGACGGTAAGGAGGTGCTACCCTGTGAATATAATAAGGTAGAACTGAAAGCATATGGAATAGCCAAGCTGTACTCTCGACGGAAGATAGACAGAGAACGTCCATGGATGGACTTGCGTAATGGAGTAAGATTCTTCAAGCGACCGAGAATTGAAAAGCATGGTTTTATGGAGTTCTCTACTACAGACGGACTGCGCCTCTATCCGAGAGTAAAGACACGTAAGATGGACGAGAACTGTTTTGTATTGCGGAATGCGTTGGGCAATGGGACCGACGAAGGGCTGCGGTTCCGCAATTTCTTTGTGCAGCCATCAGAGCCAGACAGACTATACATGTTTAAGGAGAAAATAGAAGATCTTTCGATTTGGGAAGACGAGCAAGGAGGTTTGGCTTGGCGCAAGGCTTGGGATACCATGTTGCATCCTATGACAGCTGAAGAATTAGCGGAAAGGAGAAACACATGGAAAGAAGAGGTCAAGCAATTTGAAGGGGAAAAGAAACAATATATAAGGTTTTTCAGACCAGAAATAAAAATAAACCACATCGAAGGCAAGACACAATTGGCTGATTATAAAGAACCTGCCAATCTGAGAGTCAATTGCGTAACGAAGAATAATTACCAAGTATACTATAGAAGACATTGTATGGATAAATGGGAGTCATTAGGCAGTTATGCCAAGATATATCCTCAGGCATACGGTATAAGAGTAGTGCAAAGCAGAGAAGGCAAATACCTTGTACGCACCGAACTGTACAAACCAATGGAAATGCCAGAACAGACGTATGAGTTTGCAGAGCTGCAGGACAACACCCTGCTTCATTTCATGGAGCAGGGCAAGGAATACTGGGTATATTTGGAGAATATGACATGCTTTACCCGAGAACCAGAATTTGTCACCATTGGTTTCATGGATTTCTTGAAGATTGGTGGAGTGTATATGAGATGTGGAAGAAACAATGGTGAAACCTACAGAAGAGCAGAGATAAGGATGTACGATGACATCTGCTTCTTGGGATTAAGAGAAGTATTTGTCAAGACTGCATATAGACAACACCATTATTACATACAGCAACGGTCGTTGGACGGCAAACATTTTGTGCTGAGTGATAGTATGAAACCAAAAGAATCGTCAACATGGTTTGATATGTACTACGACGGGAAGAATACGCCGATAGTAGAAAGACGAAAGAAGGACTATGAGATATACGGAGTGAAGACAAGATAACGATAGATTTTCATTACGGCAGAATTGTGCTTGCCGTGGCTGTAGAGAACATAGGAGCGTCCACATCCCCATTCAATAGGATAGGGATGTGGACGGTTGTTATGCGTAGGGCAATATCTGTTTACTTATTCCTCGCCACGCAATACGGGTAGCGAGATGTGGTATTTGACGGCAAATATACGTATCAGCACGATGAGCACGAAGGCGATGATTACTGAGACTGTCATGTCGCATCCGCACTCTACCAGTCCCCAATAGGCGGCACCTCCAACGATGCTTGCCATGGCGTAAATCTCCTTCTTGAAGATTACTGGCACGTTGTTGAGGAGCACGTCGCGGATTACGCCGCCCGCCGAACCAGTGATTGTGCCCATGATGATGGCTACCCAGAAGGGATGTCCGCAATCTAACGTCTTCTGCAAGCCCGCTACCGTAAAGAGGGCAAGGCCTAAGGTGTCGAAGAAGAACCACGTGTTGTCCAGGCGCTTGAGCGAGTGGGCAAAGATGATGACGAACATCTGGGCTATGAGCGTACAGATGAGGTAGATGGAGGAGGTCATCCAAAAGGGTGTTACGCCCAGCATCATATCGCGAAGTGTTCCGCCACCAATAGCAACCGCAATGCCGCAGACAAATCCGCCAAACCAGTCGAAATGTTTGGCTGCTGCGTGACGAATGCCTGAGATGGCAAAGGCAAAGGTTCCGAGAAACTCAATAACATTGAGTAATGGCTCGTAGAGCTCTTGGTGCGACATCATATATTATTCACTACGTTTACGGGTTTACCACTAAGGAATGTTCGGATGTTCTCTTCGGCAATGGCCATAAGGCGCGTGCGTGCCTCTTTTGACGCCCAAGCTACGTGGGGTGTTATGAAGGCATTAGGCTCGAGGAACAGAGGATTGTCGGCAGCTGGTGGCTCCTGGCACATCACGTCGGCGCAATAGGCTGCCAAATGTCCGCTGTGTAGGGCTGCGGCCACATCTTCCTCGTTTACGAGCGGACCTCTGCCTGTATTTACCACGATGGCGCCCTTCTTCATCTTGCTGATGGTGGAGCTGTTGACCAACTGGTGTGTGTCGGGCGTAAGTGGGCAATGCAGCGAGATGATATCGCTATCAGAGAGTAGCTGGTCCATACTGGCCTTACGGATGTATTGTGGTAGTTGGTCGGCCTGCTTGCTTGTTAGGGCGATGACGTTCATGCCAAAGTCGGCAGCCAGACGCGCCACCTTCATGCCGATGTTGCCCAGGCCTACGATGCCGAGCGTCTTGCCAGCAAGCTCAATTAGGGGCAGGTCCCAATAGCAGAAGTCGGGGCAGTGGCTCCATTCGCCGTCGTGTGAGGCACGTGCATAATGGTCTACGTGATTGGTAACATTAAGAATGTGGGCGAAGGTCATTTGTGCCACGCTGTCGGTACTGTAGGCAGGAATGTTAGTTACGACAATTCCGCGCTTGCTGGCAGCTTGCAAGTCGACAACATTATAGCCTGTGGCAAGCACGCCAATATATTTGACATTAGGCAACTGGGCAATTGTAGCCTCGTCGAAAACAGTTTTGTTGGTAAGTACTATTTCGGCATCGCCAACATGGGCTATTACCTCTTCGGGAGCAGTACGCTTGTATACAGTAAGATTGCCAAACTGTTCTATCTGTTCCCACGACATGTCGCCAGGATTGACGCCGTTGCCATCCATTACTACGATTTTCATTTTAATATTCAGTTTTTTATATTTTATTAGTTTGTCTTGTTATTGATAGGAATGTTAGAGAAGTATCGTTGTACTACTGAGAGTACCTCTTTCTGGGTGCTTCAAATCTTCATCAATCCCCAAATCTTCATTAATCCTTAAATCTTCATCAGTCCTTAAATCTTCATCAATCCTTAAATCTGTCGCCCCACAACTTAAGCATTTGCTGATACGACTTTTCCTCGGCAGGCGAGTGTTGGGCGTGCCATATGCGCGTGTTGCCGTTAAGGGCATCGGGCATGTATTGCTGCTGTACAAAGTGGCCTGGATAGTCGTGAGCGTACTTGTAGCCGTCGTGATAGCCCAGGCTCTGCATAAGCTTTGTAGGGGCGTTGCGCAGATGGAGCGGAACAGGCTGGTTGCCAGTGCTACGTACCAATGACAGAGCATCGTTTATGCCGTTATATGCAGAGTTGCTCTTGGGGCTTGTAGCCAGATAGACGGCAGCCTCGGCAAGCGGAATGCGTCCTTCGGGCCATCCTATCTTCATTACAGCGTCGAAGGCGGCATTGGCCAGAAGCAAGGCGTTAGGGTTGGCAAGTCCTATATCCTCGGCAGCCGAGATAACCAGTCGGCGGGCTATGAATTGCGGGTCTTCTCCTCCTTCAATCATGCGTGCCATCCAGTAGAGCGTGGCATCGGGGTCGGAGCCGCGTATCGACTTGATGAAGGCCGAGATGATGTCGTAATGCATCTCGCCGTCCTTATCGTAGGCAAGTGGGTTCTGCTGCAAACGACTCTCCACAATCTTGTCGGTAATAACCACCTGATCGTTGCCGTCGGCCTCGACAACAAGCTCTAGTATATTGAGAAGCTTGCGCGCGTCGCCTCCGCTATAGCGCAGTAAGGCACCCGACTCCTTGAGCTGTATGTTGCGCTTGCTTAGCTCTACATCTGATGTTATGGCGCGATTGACAAGGTCGAGTAGGTCGTCCTTCTCGAGCGGCTTGAGCACGTACAACTGGCAACGCGACAGCAAAGGGCGTATTACCTCGAACGACGGATTCTCGGTAGTGGCTCCGATAAGCGTGACGACGCCACGCTCCACGGCTCCGAGCAAGGAGTCTTGCTGCGACTTGGAGAATCGATGTATCTCGTCGATAAACAGGATGGGGGAGGCTGAATTGAAGAACCGCCCGCTCTTGGCCCGCTCAATCACATCGCGCACATCCTTAACTCCGGATGTAACGGCGCTAAGGGTGTAGAAGGGCGTTTCGAGCTTGTTGGCGATGATCTGCGCCAACGTGGTCTTGCCTACTCCGGGAGGTCCCCATAATATAAACGACGAAATGCGCCCCGCGTCAATCATCTTGCGCAAGACGGCACCCTCGCCAACCAAGTGTTTCTGCCCAACATAATCGTCGAGCGTGCGAGGTCTCATTCTTTCTGCTAAAGGTTCACTCATATATAGTCGCAAAATTAGAAAATATATGCGAATTACACAAAATTTTCTTTATCAAAACTTGGAAATTAGAACTAAAGTATATACTTTTGCAGCACATTAAAGGGAGGTGCACGTTTGAGGAATCGTGGCATTCTTCTCTATACTAATAATAATGACAATAAAACAACAATATATGAAACAACAGAAAGCTTTGACACTCAAAACGTTGACAAAAAGTAATGTATGGGAAGTTCAAGAGAACGATATCCTTAGAATGTGGGAAACAGCCGAGAAGGACGCGGACTTTAAGGACAACCGACGTCATTTTGTTGACGTGATACGCAGCGCTTTTGAAATAGAGGAGATAAAGATAGACAAACCTGTGGTTATACAGAAGTATGAGGACCGCGGATTTACCATTGCTTCGTTGCATATTACAGACAACGACTCGGGAAAGTATGGTATAAAGAAGCGCCCTATTATGCGCGTTACCGACCTTACCTACGAGAATATACGTCATATTTCGGCTGCCAAGCTTATCGAGGTGCTCGACCGTAACTTTGGTGGCGGATGGGACTCGCTCTCGCAGAGCATACAGGACATTATAGAAAGCGGATTCGACATCAGCACAACAACACTTCCTAAGGACCGTCTGCACAAGCCAGGCGGCATGTACGAGAAGAAGGTGAATGATGGTTTCGAGGTGCTGGAGATTACTAAGGGCGCTTGGGTTGAGGCTATCTTTGCCAAGGAGAAGCCTGAGGTAGAGAAGCCAGTGGCCAAGGTTGACGACGACGATTTCCGCGACAAATACGACCGTGAGGACGACGACGACGAGGACGACGAAGAAGAGGACTTGCCAGACGACAAGTATGGCGACGACGATGACGACGACGATACCTTCGACGAGGACAAGCTCACGGAGGAAAGTTATCGTACAACATTCGATACAGATCCAGAAGACCTTAACCTTGAGGCTGAGGATGTTACGGATGATGACGATAATTATTAAATTAGGATTGTAATCATGCCTTAAGGTGGTGGCCTTAAGGATATAAGGTTGGGCGCTTGGAGGGAGTGATCTTTCCAAGCGTTTTTTTTGTTGTTCTGTAGGATTGTTACTTTTATTTTTGAATACGAGTTATCGTAAATTTTCCACGAATAGAACACGAGTTATCGTAAATTAACCACGAATTAACCATAAAACCAAATGGCTATTAACGATCACCATAAGTGATGATTAATAGCCATGAAAAATGTTGCTTATTTGCTTGAGTACTTCTTGATGTATTCGTCGCCACGCTTGTCGCCCAGTTCGGCAGCCTTCTTCAGGCACTCTATTGCTTCGGCCTTGCGCTTAAGAGCGTTTAGCGCCACACCCTTTATAACAAGAGCGTCGGTAGACTTTGGGTCCAGGTTAAGACATAGGTCGGCCGTCTTAACAGCATCCTCGAGCTTGTTGACGCGCAACTGAAGCGAAGCCAGCTCGGCAAGATAAGGCGGACGCATGTCTGGTTGGGCCACAACAGCAGCATGGGCTATGTCGTTAAGGGCCTGCTGATATTGGCGCAGATTAACCTCGCATGTGTAGCGAGTGTAGTAGAAGTCGGCAGATGCACGGCCAAACATCAGGGTGTCGTAGGTGTTGTAGTCGGCCAGAGCGCCACGATAATCCTTCATAGCGTCGCGCAAGTGACCGCGTGTGAGGATGTAGGGAGCCGAAACAGTGGTAAGAGGTTGCGGACAACGTGCCACGCAACTATCGAGCAACACTAAAACCTGCTCGTTGGGCGCTCCAAGCTGGGTTTTGCATTGGGCAGCCTCGAAGAATATCTCGCTGTTGCAGATTGGTGTCTTTGTAAGAGCGTCGAACATGTCGTAAGCCTTCTGATACTCGCCCTTGGTGTAAAGAATCTGTGCCATGCGATGCTGGTAGGCAGGCTGGGCGTCGAGCTTGTAAGCCTTTTCGGCCTCGTTGTAGGCGCGGTCTAATGTCCAGTCGTTGTAGAGCGAGTCGTTGCTGTAGACCAGTTTCTGATACATAACGCGCGAATATTCCGAGTGAGCCTCGGCCTTGTTAGTGGCCTGCTTCAAGGCAGTCTGCATTTGGCTGTCGGCTCCGGCATAGTCGCCATAATTCACGCGGCGCAAGGCGTCCATCGAATAGCCGTCCACATCGTGTGGAAACTGCGAGATGTAGTCGGAAATATAGCCGGCATACTTTGCCGAATCGCCCTTGTCGGCTGCAAACATCACCATAAGCTGAGCGTCCTTTTTATCGGCAGGTAGCTGCAAACGAATGCCCGAGCCGGTGTAGAGAGGGTTGTTGATGGTAAGCGCGTCGAACTTGAGCTGGGCTGCATAGCGGGCATCTACGGCGCTTGGGGCCGACTGGAACAATCCTACCAGCTCGCCGTTAGCATTTACCATAGCGCTACCCGGAATGCCCTGGCTGTCGCGAAAGGCAAGCACATAGTAGCCATACTTGTCCATAAATGTCTCCTGGCGCTCAATCTCGTATTGGGCTGCTGTAGGTTTCTTCTGCTCCGAGCCTACAAGCCAAAGCTTTGAGTCCTTGGGCATTAAGGCCTTGGCAAGGGTTGCGGCCTGAGCCTTCTGGGTGCCAACCTTAAAGCGGCAAACGTCGTAAATCTCGTTGGCTCCTATAAGTTTTTGTACGGGATAAGTCTTGCCGTTGAAGTCGGTTACTACAGCCGAGGCAGCCGACGATAAAGCCGACCACGAACCGATGGCCTCGCCGTCGGCCGTTACAAACACGCCACAAGTAGAACTCGTAGCGTTGCCGTTAGAGTCGTAGGCGGTAAGCTTGAAGGTCGATTTTGCCGCTTTCTTAACTTGTGCCGACTGGGCATTAACGCTACCCGCAGCAAGCAATAGAACGCATACTGATGTTAAAAAACGATTCATTTGTTTTTATTTGTTACTATTATTTTCTTTTTCTAAGGATTTTGTTTGAGGTTTCTTTTCTTTCCTTCTAAAAGTCTCTATTTCATTTTAAGCAACGTTTTGGCGTTGTCAATGGCAGCTTGCGAGATGTCGCTACCGCTAAGCATCTGCGCGATTTCGTTAACGCGTTGCTCGTCGTCAAGCTTGGTCATCGTGCTAACCGTTCCTTCGGCTGTCTCGTGCTTTGCCACCTTGTAATGGGTTGAGCCGAAAGCCGCAATCTGTGGCAGGTGAGTTATGCAGATTACTTGGCGATGAGCGTCGCCCATGTCGCGCATGATGTAGGCCATTTGCTCGGCCACACGTCCGCTTACGCCTGTGTCTATCTCGTCGAAGATGATTGTGGGCAGACCAATAGCCTTGCTTATCATGGCCTTAAGCGAGAGCATTACGCGGGCAATCTCGCCGCCCGACGCCACTTGAGCCACGGGCTGCATCTCCGTGCTTGAGTTGGCGCTAAACAAAAACAGCACCTTGTCGCCACCCGTTGGTCCGAGTGTGCCCTTCTTGACGTCCACCTTGAAGCGCACCTTAGGAATGCCCAGCGGTACAAGCAACTTGGACAGTTCGCCCTCAACCTCTATTGCCGCCTTCTGTCGCAGACTGGTCAAGACAGCGGCCTTCTGCTCGCATCTAGCCTTTAGAAGCTCCACTTGTTGTTCGAGTTCCTTAAGATGTTCGTCGCCATTGTCGATGTTGCTCAGCAGAGAGTCTAACTCGTCGAGCTTCTCAATCAGTCCGCCAATATCGCTCACATGAAACTTCTGCTGCAAGGTATAGATAGTGTCCAGTCGCTCGGTAATATCGTTAAAGCGTTGCGGGTCGAACTCAATGTCGTCCATCTTCGACGAAATCTCCTGGGCGATGTCCTTCAGCTCGATAAAGCAATTGTCAAGGCGTTCGGCCAGCTCGTTTGCGTCGGGATATATTTCCTCTATACCATGCAATTGCGAGGCCAGGCTGCGCGTTTCGTCAACTATGCCGTTGTCCTCGCCGTCGAGCCGTTGGTCGGCCTCGTGCAGCACGCGCTTGATGTCCTCGGCATGGCTCATTATCTCGGCAGTCTGTTCAAGGGTCTCTTGCTCGTCGGCTTGCAGATTGGCGTCCTTCAGTTCCTTGTGCTGGAATCGCAGAAAGTCCTCGTTCTCGCGGTTGCGCTCTATTTGCAGCTTCAGGTCGTCCAGTTGTTTCTCGGCCTTGCGCCATTCGTTGTAGGCCTGTTTATAGTCGGTCATTTGTTGCTTGTCGCGTGCTATTATGTCCACCACGTTAAGCTGGAAGTCCTCCTTGTTTAGCAGCAGGTTCTGGTGCTGGCTGTGCACGTCGATAAGCTGCTCGCCAAGTTCGCGTATTGTGGCAAGGTTCACGGGCGTGTCGTTAACGAAGGCTCGGCTCTTGCCGCTGGCGTTAAGCTCGCGTCGCAAGATGCACTCGTTGGGCTCGTAGTCGAGATCGTTGTTCACGAAGAAGTCCTTAAGCACGTCCGAGTGGTAGATGCTAAGGTCGAAGGTTGCCTCTATAATGCATTTGTCCTTGCCCTTCTTCACCTGTCTGGCGTCGGCTCGGTTGCCCAGCAACAGACCGATGGCACCAATGACAATACTCTTTCCGGCACCCGTCTCGCCCGTTATGACCGAGAACCCCGGGTAGAACTGCATCTGCAGATGGTCGATAAGAGTGAAATTCTTTATGTCGAGTGTTTTAAGCATATCAGTTTATTCTTTGATTTTATCCCATGCCGCATTTTGGCTTGCGTTAATGGCAAACAATATCTCGTAAACCTTCTCCTTCTCCTTTTGCGTGCCCTTACCTTTATATATATTGGCAAGCTCGTCGCGTTTGTAGTCGGTCCAAATCTGCGGCAGCAAGCTAAGGGGGCGGTCGTCGTGACACTTCTTCAGGTCGTTCTCTATGGCCGTAGACACGTTGGTACGTCCACGGTCCACGTTGGTCGACATCTCGTCCAGTCCCGTGCGATAGTAGTCGTACTGCAACTGTCTGAATGGCTTCATGGCTCCGTCAAGATAGTCGTTGATGATGGCAAACCTGTTGCGGCTGTTGTCGAAGGCTTTCCATCCTGGGTAGTTCAGGTTCTGGGCGTTGTTGGTAAGGTTCATGCATTGTTGCAGCACGTCCTCGCCACCCATAGGCGCAAACGAGTCGAGGTTGATGCCTATTATCAGGTAGGCGTAGTAGCCAATGAGCGCCATAAGCTGGTTGTCAATCTGTTCCTCGTTGAACTGCAGCTGTTGAAACTGAGCGTACTCAAAGTTGAAGTCGTTATCGGTATTGTTGTACAGCGTAGTGGTGTACGACGAGCCGTAAACGGGGCGGTTGGCCTGCACCACAGCCTTGCATGTGAAGACGTTGGTAGAGTTGTCGTACTTTGTAACCGTGATGTTGAAGTTGCAAGGTATGCGCTCGTTCTTCTGAAACTGCAGACTGGTCCATTGGCGCTCGTTGATAAATCGTGTCAGATTCTGTTCTATTTCCTCAAACACGCTGGCGTCAGTGCCCTGTATCTGCGAGTGGTTGATGGTTACCTTGGCGTTAAGCTCTTGTGCACGCACCTTGGTTATGCCCACCCAAGCCATTAGGGCAGGCACGATGACAGCAGCTTTAAGAAGTCGGTTTGTCATAATCAGTTAAGTTATTGAACCTTATTTTACTTCTACAATTTTATAAGAAAAATTCGGTTTTCTTAAAATTATTTGCTTGAAACCACACGCTCAAGCTCGTCTACAATGTAGACAGCCGTTTGGGCCTTCGAACATTTGGGGTATTCCTTCTTGTCGGAACGACTGATAATCTCAATCTGGTTATCGTCGGTACGGAAGCATGTGCCCTTGTTCTGCAAGCTGTTCAGCACGATGAAGTCGGCATTCTTCTTTTCGAGTTTTCTCTGTGCGTTTGCCTCCTCGTCGTTGGTTTCCAGGGCAAAAGCCACAATTGTCTGCTCTGTGGTCTTAGCCTTGCCCAGGGCGGCAGCAATGTCGTGTGTTGGCGACAGGCGTATCACCATATCGTCGTCGCCACGCTTAATCTTCTTGTCGGCCACGTCGGCAGGGCGGAAGTCGGCCACGGCAGCCGACAGAATGGCTACGTCGCTTTGGGCGAATGTGGATGTTGCTGCGTTGTACATGTCCTCACAGCTCTCCACGTCGATACGGTTTACGCCCAGAGGAGTTTTAAGACTAACAGGACCAGCCACTAACGTTACGTTGGCGCCACGCTTTTGGCATTCCTCGGCAATGGCAAATCCCATCTTACCACTTGAATAGTTGCCTATAAAGCGCACGGGGTCAATCTTCTCGTATGTTGGGCCAGCCGTAATCATGATGTTCTTGCCCGAAAGGGGAGATGTGGCTGAGGCCTTATCGAAGAAATCGCTCACGTACTGGGCTATTACAGCTGGCTCCTCCATGCGTCCCTTGCCCTCGAGTCCGCTGGCAAGAAAACCGCTTGCAGGCTCAACAATATGGTTGCCGTACGACTGCAATGTGCGCAGATTGTGCTGTGTAGACGGATGTCGGTACATGTCGAGGTCCATAGCCGGAGCTATGAACACGGGCGCCTTCATCGATAGATAGGTTGTGATGAGCATGTTGTCGGCTATTCCGTGCGCCATCTTGCCTATTGTGCTTGCTGTACATGGAGCTACAACCATAGCGTCGGCCCACAATCCCAGGTCAACATGCGAGTTCCATGTGCCGTCGCGTTGCGAGAAAAACTCGCTCACCACGGGCTTATGCGTAAGGGCCGAGAGCGTGATAGGGGTGATGAACTCCTTGCCGGCAGGCGTTATTACAACCTGAACCTCGGCTCCTTGCTTTACAAACTCGCGAATGAGCAGACACGACTTGTAGGCGGCTATTGAGCCTGTAATGCCTAATACAATTTTCTTGCCTTTTAGCATATAATAATATGTTTAGGCTGAAGACAAAATAAAAAGTCTCAGTTGAAAACAAAAAATATCCCAGTTGATAATTTACAGATTGTCCCCAGCCTCAATAATTTTACTGTTTGTTGAATCCTCTCAAGCGTATGCGCGTAAGCACCTGCTTGGTGTTGAAGGTAAAGTCGCCCGACATCATCCAGCTGTAGTAGCCTGGGTCCACGCGTAGCACCTCGTCCACGGCACGTCCCTTGTACTTGCCAAAGTTGAATGCCTCGAATCGGCGTTCCTTGCCGTCCTTGTCGAGCAATGGTTTGCCGTCGGCACCTAACAAAGGTCGCCAAACAATACGTCCGGCAAAGTCTACATTGTCGTTCTGCTTGGAGAACTCGGCCAAGAAGTCCATGTCGTTCTCCAGCACGCGGTCGGGTTCTTCCTGCACGCCCGGTGCATACTTGTCGAGCTCGCCCATCAGCACTCTGTACGTAGCCTCAGTATCCTCGTCGGCACGATGTGCTGTAAAGTCTTCCTCCATCTTGCGTCCGCAATAGAATTTGTATGCGGCAGCCAGGTTGCGTCGTTCCATCTTGTGGAAGATGGTTTGGGCGTCGATAAGTCGGCACTTCGAGAAGTCGAAGTCGATGCCTGCGCGCAGAAACTCCTCGGCAAGCATAGGGATGTCGAAATGGTTGGAGTTGTATCCGGCAAAGTCGCAATCCTTCATCTTCTCGCTAAGCTGCTGGGCCACATCCTTGAACGAAGGCGCGTCCTTCACGTCGTCGTTCGAGATGCCTGTCAGCTCGGTCACTTCTTGCGGAATGGGTTTGCAAGGGTTGATTAGTAGATTCTCGCGTTGCTCTTTGCCTCCGGGCAGCACCTTAATATACGAAATCTGTATAATGCGGTCGCGCACAAGGTCGAGTCCGGTGGTTTCAAGGTCGAAAACAATAAGGGGACGTGTAATATTAAGTTTCATTTTTCGGTTTCGTTTTTAAACGATTTTTCGTGAGAGAGTGCCGACAGCCAGACCTTTACAACCAGCTCCGTCTAACACGCCCTCACGAAAAGATATAAATATTCTAATAATCCTTATTCTCTATTTATAGAATATAGATTTATCTGATAATTCTGATTCTTCC
>ERZ1034939.610-NODE-610-length-21752-cov-28.140296_pt1 | contig 21752 bp, 24 predicted proteins | sample MGYA00520626_ERZ1034939 | MGnify/ENA primary metagenome ERZ1034939 (study PRJEB33766, sample SAMN09781751) | gut metagenome | biome: gut microbiome | host: Homo sapiens | place: Madagascar | study: EMG produced TPA metagenomics assembly of the PRJNA485056 data...
ATCAACCACTTACAACGATTGTTAATCGTTTTTAGTGGACACTAGTGAAATAAAAGCTGAATTTAACTCCATCCTTCACGATTGTATTATCCGTTTCCAACTGGTAGATGTAATTATCTATCTGTGCCAAATCATGCTGGTTTACTTCTATAGAAGGTGCCAACATCACGATACAAAGAACTTCCTTCATGTCTGCAGACAATTTCCTTTCGGAGTAAAAAGCCATTGCAGGCAAAGATTTTACTTTCGGCTTACAATCTTTCAAGACATTATTATTTCTCTTTTGAGGCTTATAATATATATTGCTTTTGAAAAGTTGATCCAATACTCTACAAATATCTTCATCAGGAGCTTTGGATATAGTGTCCGTATATTGTTCTCCAAAGAGCCACATATTTCTTGAAAGCAATTTTGTTATCTCTTTGTATTGATCTATATGCTTATCTAACTCACAAACCGTTATCTTATTAAGCAATTCAAGAGTTTGCTCTTTTTGGGCTATAGTAGATGCATAGTTGACAACTGCCTCCAAATTTGTTTTGTCAAGCAAATCTATTAACTTTTCTTTACTCTCTTTACTCAGCCCCATCACATGTTCTATAATGAAGCTAAAATTACCATCATCTATCACCTTTCTTAGCAATGAATATATTAACCTTTTATTGTTTATTCCGGTTTCTAAAATCTTCAAGTCATCTTCTATAATGAAGGCACTTTGATTAAATAAATCTACCGACAAAGGAAGACTTGTCAACTCGGACTGACTATAAGGATAACTTTTATCTTTTTGGAGTTTCTCGATGAATTTTATATATTTTACATTACCTTTTTTGTAATGTTCATCAATTTCTTTTTTCAAGAATACGCTAAAGCTCTGCCATTCCTTATTGTTCAAATGAACCAAATCATAATTGTCGCAAAAATCTTTTGTTAAGTAATCTGATTCTATGATGACAAACTGTGTACCTAATGACGGAGCATACCAATTTGAATTATACGTAAATTCTAAAGCAGTATAGTTAATACTACCATCATTACACTGCAAAAACAGACGAAGTTTTGGCTCTTTCAAAGTAAGGCTATAATATTTGAAAGTAACGTCATGTTTTTTTCCAAAAACATCTGTATAGGAAACCTTTTTTACTGATGGGGCTTCTGTCGTAAAATCACTTCTTTTAAGCTCAACACCATTAAAGTAGAATTTAACCTTACCTTCAAATATATAAAGAGGATAACTTTCAAATAATTTTTGAGGAAATTCTTCTTTTGAAAACTCCTTACCTAACTTATTCTTTCTATTACAACCAGACTCATTATGATAAAGATTCGTAATTTCAACCTTATAATATGTATTTTGTGTACTTGGTAATTGGGATGTTCTTACATCAAACTCCTTTGTCTGCAAATCATCCTTTTCGAATTGTTGAATGTCAAAATCAACCTCTGTTTGAGTAAAATATTCAGAGACTGAATCATAACCGACAGTCGATATGTGCATCTGTCTGCCAATCTGCAAAGCACTGAAACGGCCGATACCATAACCATCTGCTTTGTTGTCTGTGGCTATTTCCATGATACTTTTCCGAAATGCAGAATAAGATACGCCATAGCCATTATCGTAAACTTGAATTTTGTCTATCGGATGGAAACAAATACTATCTTCATCACATTCAGACGGAACAAAATTGATGTCTATGCGATTGGCCTTAGCATAAAGAGAATTATTAATCAATTCTTTCAACGCATAAAACGTATCTCTATATTTTGCAAGAACCTTCGGTATAAGCCGAGCATTGGTTCCTAACTTCATTTTCTCTATATTCATGATGACAATTATTGTTTGGCATAATCAGGGATATCACCAAGTTTCGGTCTTGGGCGGCGAGGCTGCCCATAAATATCTCGACAAAGATCATCCAATATGGTTGTATAATTATCGTCTTTTCTGAAATCATAACCTTTACAACCAGAAAGAATCAATGGAAAAGATTGTGTAAATTCTCCAAGCCTAAGACAAGGAATAAACTTTTTGGTACCTAAATTCTGAAACATACTTTCACGAATAATAGATTCCTCAAATGCTACTCCTGAAGACAATCCAAGACATTTTGCCCGATAATTAGGAGTCCCTATCACCAAAACTTTCTTTGCTCTTGCTATACCTAATTCCATAAAAGAAGAAAGTGTTGTTCCTCCTTCAAGATATTCATCCAAAAGGACATAAATACCGTTATCGGCTAAATCTTTAGCCAACTTGGCTACCCATTCTTTATGTGATGGAGAATCCCAAGAATAACTTATAAAAACGACACGATGTCCATCAGGAATTTCCCCTAATACAGATTCCTCCAAAGACTTTTTGCGTTCGTCATAGATTTTTGTATCCGATTTTTCTACGACTGTGTTTTTTTCATTAACCAATTTAGAGTCATCGATATCTTTTGTCTCAGTATTTTCATTTGCTTTTCCTGATAATGTTGGCACAAAAGAAACATTTGGAAGCAACTGTGACAGCCTAATTGGCTCCAAAATTTTGTGCACAGAATTGAGAAACTCAGATGGTTGATGAACTCTTTTAGAAAATTCCTGTATTGCATTAGGCACTTGATAAACTTTATTCAAATCCTGCAAACGCTTAGTAACATAAGTCAATCGAGACAGGCCTTCTCCATAGTCGATAGTTTGGATTCCTCGTCCATCAGAAAAAGTATAGGCATCAAGATAACCCAATGTATTGAACAGACTTACCAACTCAGGACCTTTCATGTAATTTGGGTCTGCCGAATTTTGAGTTGCCATTACATTAGCTATCTGATTTATCGCCTTTGGAGGAAAAGTTATTTGAGAATCCATAAGTTACATCAAATCTAAATAATCATCATTATCTACTTCAATATCATTCACATCTGTACCAATAACTATTTCGAAACGCTTGAAGAGCGAAAAAGCATCATTCAAGCTTATAAAGTTATGTGGATTAAATCGAACAAACTTTTCTGCAACCTTATCCCAACAAAGAAAGTTTAAACTTACTGTAGGACAATTTCTTTGACCACCTATATATATTGTACAACCACGGCAAACATATCTCTCAGAATTATACTTTTCGTATGTGTCCATGAGATATTTCTGAAGTGAATTCATATAACCGTCAGCAATATCAGCTGCTGCCGTACCTATTAAATCATTATATTGAACTGATGCTATCATAACTATATGTTTATCTATATTAATCTAACTAAAAATAAAACTTTTGATCTTCTCGTTTAATTTTGCGACAATAGCGTTCACATCACTTTCTTTTGGTACATAAATATAAGAGAAAGGTAATTGATTGGGTATAAAGGAATTTTTATCTCCTTTAAATAAGTCTGTATAAAGATGTATTTTACCATTGACATACAAATGTACTTTACTGGCAAGATTTCCCTTATATTTAGAGGTTGCAGGGATAATCCAAATTGAAGATGAAGCGATACCGAACTCTTCAGAAATATATTTTTGACATGCGTCAGAAAACAACCAATTCTTGTCTGTATATTTCTTATCTATCAGCATTGGAAACAAGTGGAAGAATTCAGCTTTGGATTTCCAAAGTGGCTTTAAGTCATACTGTCTACTTAACCATTGTTTTACATACTTGTCATTTGGAATATATTTCATTAATGATACAAAATCATCATCCATAGGATAGACTAAATTCACGTTACTATTTTGTAGCTGTATTGGATGCTCAAAGCTGTCAAAGTTACATAGTTTTTTCAAAGCTGAAGTGCGCTCATTGGCATCTTCTACATTTTCTTTACCATCTATATGGAAAAGGGCGGCAGATTCCATCGCTTTAACAAGTAAATATTGCTCATACACCACTGTGTGGTGCGTTATTACATTTGTTTGCTGGAAACTCTTTACATTTAAAACAGCCTCGATTTCGTTCAATGCTTTTGCAGTATAACAGATTAAAAATTGTCCTTCTTCATCCTTTTCTATAGAAATGGAATCAATCAAACGATCAACATCTATCTTGGATGTACAATATCCTGAAGCCCATGCATCACGACAAGCATAATCCAGACCATCAGCATCAATGATGTCGCCATGTATCAAATCAATAAAAGCATTTTCAAAACTCTTTTGCTTCTTATTAGTCATATATTTACACCCAATTATCATTCTGACTATCAATTTTATATCTGCATGAGCCTCTGTTTCTATCCAAGTTCTGAACTTTTTAACGGCAAGCAACGCACTCATTATTTCATGAGGTGCAGCATTTGAAAAACAGCTATTCCAATCAGCCGTAAACTCGTCATCATTCAATATAGACTCAAGAAGACCACGCAAATCATTCCCCAAAGCATAGTAGTATTCAAATGTATGGGAAAATGGACTATGACAGACATCATGTAAAAGGCAAGCTATCACATAACTATCATAAACTTGCTGGTCATGATCTGTAAAATCATCAGAGTATCTACGTTTTATACTCTCAACTATCTTTTGACCTAAATTAAAAACGCCAAGAGAATGAATAAAGCGATCATGTCGTGCACTTGGAAATAATGAACGACCTGATGTTTGCTCAATACGACGCAATCGTTGAAAATAGACAGTATCTATTATATTGTCACAGTATCCTTTAGGTACATTGATATAACCATGTACACTATCTAAAATACGCTTATATTTACTCATCCGTTTCCTCCCAATATCTAAAAAGTTCTTTATTACTAAGTAAATTAGAATCAAAACGAAAATAATTCTGTATTGCAGATTTAAATTCTGGAGTTGGTTCAACTCTTACCTCTAATTCATCCATAGAAATTACATTTGGGAACTCCATCATGAGATCTTCAAAATCAATTTGTCGCAACTCGCAATAAATATCCTTAAGGCGCATATTAGAGCATAAACGATTCACTCTAACAGCTGTAATCTCTATTTCTGTATCTACCTCTGTTGAGATAGAATATATCAATTGTGAAGCCTTAATTTTTTTCATAGGTATTAATCGTCTTTTTCCATTGCATGATGATATGCATAATATCCCTCAATATCCATACCTTCACAATATTCAGTTTCAATAATTGACAAAAAGGTCTGGCGAGCCTTCTCTGAAGCAAGCATCAAGGTATCATCACACTCTACACTCTTTAGAAAATACTTCGTTCCATTTGTTTCTTCTTTTACATCAATTTCAAAAGAAGAATAATCTGATAAGTCTGAAACTGTATGATATAATGACCATACATCATTATAATCGCTTAAATCTATGCATGAAAGCCATGCAGAAAAATCAGTTGTTGTTGCCATAATTCTTATCGTTTAAATAGTTATCTGTAAGCATACAACCCCTATGTCAATACTGCTCAGTCCCAGTGTTTACTGGGGTTGAGAGATTTCCTTCGAGTTGAATAAATTTGTTATTCTTTTTTTGTTAACACCTAATGAAGCCAGTGCCATCTGATCATTGTCTGTTTTTCCACTTACGACCATGTCAAAGAAATCCTTGAGGCTGGCAGTATGGGCAGACACTAAATTCAGCAGCGAAGTAAATTCTTTCTAATTTAAGCCCTAATTTGAGTGCTTACTAGCTGCCCCGCTGAGGCGCAAGGCTTGATATAGTGAAAAAATGAATACGTATGCGTTGGCGGATAATAACGTTATCGTTGGCGGATGAATACGTTATCATTTTCAGGTAACTTGGATTTTAATTTATTTTCCATTTGCTACTGATTTTTGTTCAGCAGCAAAGTTAATATCTACTTCTTAGCAAACAATATGGAGAAATAGACGGTTACTTGCCTACAATCTTAAATGTCATACTCTTTTCTTTTTTCTTGACCATCTTGGTTATATAAATGTCAGGAGTTCCTGATCCAAGAACAACACTATGGGTAGCCATTTCTGAAGCCACAGCAGTTATGGGGATAGCTTGTTGTTTCAACTGCTTTTGGGCGTTAACCCACGGAGATACTACCCCAGCTACCTTCCGCGCATCGCCACTTAATTGTATCGCTTTGATTTCCACACGTTTAAATATCTTCTCCGCCAATGTTCTCGGTTTTGCTATCTGACATTTCACGCCTTTAAATTCTGCGCCATAACGCAATACATCAACAATTTCAGTTGACTTACCCTTAACTAATACAGACACATTGCCGTTGACATGGCGAGACGGGACATCCACTTGCTTAATAGAATGTGTACCTTTTGTCTTATAAACGATACTGGCTTGATGACTCGCCTTGATTTTATCGTATAGTCTTTGTATATTGTCTCGCCAGGTGCTGTACTTGATGTCATTCTTAATGTGTGACACGAATGGCTGTACGGCATGCATGAAGTTCTTTGACATAGCCACACTGTAAGAGACATCCTCCTCATTCAGTAACATAAAGAATATAATACTATAAACTTTGTTCATAGCGTTACACTCGCAAAACAGCTTGACATAACTTCTCACACTTGCCTCATTGGGAATGTAGGAATAGAGTGTTAATTCTTCCACATTTTCTAATCCGAGATTATTGGTATTTGATGTATTGTTTTCTGACATAACTATTCTTTTTTTAACATTCCGTGTTTTTGCCGCATTTTTTTCGTGCCTATCATCTCTTTTTTACGCAAACCAACATAAAAGAGAACAAATCCTTAAAATGCATATTAATTTTGCCAGTGTAATCAAGAAGGCATCAATAGCCGTATTGGTTCAAAACTATCGTATTAACTTTCTAAAATTCAAGACAATGAAAAGAAATCGTAATCCAACTTTCAAGTCAGTAATGAAGCGTTATGCTACGCTTTATTCTTCGATCAGTTCTTGATTGTTTCTCGATCGCTCTTCGTTCTGTTCTCGTTCGCTCTTCGATCGGTTCTCGTTCGAACTCCGTTCATCCTCCGTTATGGCTCCGTTCGAGCTCCGTTCGGGGATCGAAGAACAATGATAGATACATCGACAATACATCAGAACAAACACGAAGAGACAGCGAAGTACGAAATGGAAACTAACAAAACGAAAACGTAACCAAACTGTATTTTTTAATCACTTAAATTCAAATTATTATGGCAAGACTTACTGGAATTATTTCCAAACTCAATGGCTCTGCAGGTAACCTTACCTTCAGACAGAACGGTGGTCAGACCGTAGTGTCTGAGAAAATCACCCAAACTACAAATGCGAAGACTGAACTTCAACAAAAGCAGCGCTTGAAGTGGGCAAACATCATTCGCGAGTATCAAGTGCTGCAACCTTACATGAAACTTGCTTTTGGTGGTACTCGTAACGGTCGCAACGACTACAACAAGTTTATGTCGACCAATCTCTCGATGACTCCTGTGTACCTGACCAAGGCTGAGGTTAATGCAGGAATGTGCATCGTAGCCCCTTACGAGATTACTCACGGTACTGTTAGGTCGATTGCCGTAAGCGGAAAGGGCAAGAAGGCTGTAACAGACATCAAACTGGGGAATCTTAACATCACCGAAACGACTACTGTTACAGAGTTCTCTAATGCTGTGGTGCAGAACAACAAGCAGTACAATTATGGTGACCAAATAACTTATTTCTTGGTACATCAAGTGGTGAACGAAGTGACCAACATCCCTATGGCGGAGGTGGATGCCTGTTGTATTGTACTCGACAAGAGTAGCGAGGCGAAGCTCCTTTCACTTGTTGACGCAAGAGGCTTCTCGGTGCAGGAGGAACATCTTGCAGCACAGACAGACAACAACTTCGGCGATCATGGTATGGTGTGGATTCACTCACGCAAGCAGAGCGGTAAAACGCTTATCTCCACACAGTGCCTTATTTGTGAGAACAACTTGTTGGCTGTGTATCAGAGCGAGGATGCATATCAGAATGCTGTTGACAGCTACGGTGGTGTGAGCGATGTGTATCTCACTCCGAGCGGAAAACTAAAGCCCACCTCTATCACTTCTTCGGCTGAAAAGTAACCTTTAACTGATAGTGAATTATGAAACTCATTTTATTAATGTATCTAAAGACTACAAGTATGAAGATCAACTGGAAACGTGTGGCACTCTATGTGCTGCGAGTGATTGAACTGATTGTGTCGGGCGCCGCTGGCGGTGCCATGACACAAATGTAGAATGCTCATCGTATGAGAACGATAAACTTGATTGTAGTGCATTGCACCGCCAATAAGGCGGGCTGCACTATCAGAATGGCGGATATTGACCGCTACCACCGCTCGCTCGGTTGGCGTGGATGTGGGTATCACTATGTGATTCCTACTGACGGTGCCATTGAGAGAGGACGGTCTGAAACGCAGATTGGTGCGCATTGCAAGAATCATAACAACCATTCAATCGGTGTTGCGTATGTAGGAGGGCTTGCCGTTGACGGCAAAACTCCTTGCGACACCAGAACGGAAGCACAGAAGAGTGCGTTGAAAAGGTTGCTTAGTGAGTTGCATAAACGTTATCCGAAAGCGTTGATAGTAGGACACTCTAACCTTGATCCACACAAACCCTTTTGTCCTGGGTTTGATGTGGTGAGGGAGTACAGAGGACAGGAACCTTGATGCAAGAGCATAGAGAGTTGCTTGCTGGAGACAGCGGTAAGATACCGCTGCTACTATTAATATTGAATACGGATTTGTCTGATTTTACTGATATACAGACTCAAGGCGAAGCATCAGTTTAATCAGAATAATCCGTATTCATATATTATTGAATACTGATTCTGCTGATTTTACTGATATACTGGCTCAAGGCGAAGCATCAGAATAATCAGAATTATCCGTATTCGTTTTTTGAATACAGATTCTGCAGATTTTACTGATTTACTTTGCGCTGTGCGCAATGTTGAATCAGTCTCGGCGGAAGATGTCGCGTGTATATACCTTTGCTTCTACATCCTTGAGGCAATCATCGAAGCGGTTGGCGATGATTGCTTTGCTTTGAGTCTTGAAATCGTCGAGGTTGTTCACTACTTTGCTGCCGAAGAATGTGGTGCCATTCTCAAGAGTTGGCTCGTAGATGATAACCTCTGCACCCTTAGCCTTGATGCGCTTCATGATACCCTGGATGGCTGACTGGCGGAAGTTATCTGAGTTGGACTTCATTGTCAAGCGATAGACTCCAATGACACAGTTGCCTGGTTCTGCTCCGTATTGATTATTGCTTGAATAGTCGTACCAGCCTGCTTTGCGAAGAACGGCGTCGGCGATGTAATCCTTACGTGTACGGTTGGATTCTACAATGGCTGACATCATGTTTTGAGGAACGTCCTGATAGTTGGCCAATAGCTGCTTGGTGTCCTTAGGCAAGCAATAGCCACCATAACCGAATGAAGGGTTGTTATAATGCGTACCGATACGTGGGTCAAGACCTACACCTTCGATGATGGCTTTTGAATCAAGACCTTTAACCTCAGCGTAGGTATCAAGCTCGTTGAAGTAGCTAACGCGAAGTGCAAGGTAAGTGTTGGCGAAGAGTTTGACTGCTTCCGCTTCCTTCATACCCATGAAAAGAACAGGAATGTTCTTTTCGAGTGAAGAGTGAAGAGTGAAAAGTGAAGAATCCAATTGCTTTGTGTCGTCATTATGACCGATAGCACCTTCTAAGAGTAAAGAGGCGAAAGTCTTGGCTGCTTCTTTCAGTATCTCAACGTCGGTTACTGATTCTATTGCATTGTTCTCGGCTTCGAACTCAGGTTTGTTGATTATCTTTGGATAGCCTACGATGATACGACTTGGGTAGAGGTTGTCGTAAAGGGCTTTGCTCTCACGAAGGAACTCTGGAGAGAAAAGGAGGTTGAACTTCTTTACTCCTTTCTGGGCGTATTTTAAGTAGAGGTTGCGGGTGTAACCTACGGGAATTGTACTCTTGATGACCATGATTGCATCAGGATTAACTTCCAATACCAAATCGATTACTTCTTCTACATGGGTTGTGTCGAAATAGTTCTTAACGGGGTCGTAGTTGGTGGGGGCTGCAATTACTACAAAGTCGGCATCAGCATAAGCAGATTTGCCGTCAAGAGTGGCAGTCAAGTTGAGGGGCTTCTCTGCCAAGTACTTTTCGATATAATCATCCTGAATGGGAGAAATCTTATTGTTGAGTTTCTCCACCTTTTCGGGGATTACATCTACTGCTGTTACATGATGATGCTGAGATAGCAATGTAGCTATGCTCAGACCGACGTAGCCAGTACCAGCCACGGCTACTTTAATGTCTTTAAAATCTCGCATATTTTGAGTTTTAGAATTTTAAGTTTTGTAATCGGCTTCGCCGCTTGCCTTAGCAAGAATTTTCGTTTGTACTCAATTTAGGGCATAGTCCTTTGTATCGGCACTTTTGGAGGATATAAGGAGTCTTGCGTTCCTTGCGGACAACGTAAGAAAAGTAATATAATATACTTGATGATTTAATATATATTAAAGTGGCATTTAATATAATATAAATGGCAAAGTAATATATGATACTTCATTTCTCATGTCTTTACCCCGCAAGCAACGAATCATGTTCTTATGTTCTTATGTCTAAAAAAACATGATCTTATGTCTTTATGTTACTCTGCGATTTCGAAATCCTCTCTATGTACATTGCTTATGGCTACCGCATAGCCACAGAAATCCATAACGAGTTGACGGTCGCGTAATACTCGTACTACATAGCCTTCGCGGCCTTTGAAGATGCCAGTGAGAACACGTAACTTGACATGGTCTTTGGCAAACTTGATGAAGGGGTCGCGCAAGAAGGTGATGCGCTCTGGCTCTTCTGACATTATCTTCATAAAGGGACGCATCAAGCTGTCGGGGATACTGGCTGCCTTGCCAGTACTGCAATTGTTGACTAAATAGTATTTGGGGAAGTTGAGCGAGAGGAAAGATCGTAACTGATTGGTGGTGCCTTGCAAGAAGACAAGACCACTGATGGTGGGTTTTTCCTCTTTCATTATGCCCTTGCCGTTAGGTTTCTTCTTATAGTGCAGAGTGCGATGGATGAAGCACTTTGGCCTATAATCACCTTCAAGTTTACGAGTCTCGAGTTTCTGTTCAAATGTGCAAGCCGACATATGCTGTATGTATATATAACCCCATGGAGCTTCGGTGGAAGTCTCGTTATTGGACATTCCTCCTACTTTCGAAGCCGACTTATTATCAGCTCCGACTATATGGATGCCCTTTGGTAAACGCTTGTTGTTATATGTATCGTTCACGTCGGCTGTAGAAGAAGGAAGAGAGCATACCTGCGTCATTTTCTTGTTCTACTTTATGTATCTGTTGGCAGCCACCACATGGGGCGACTGTTCCATTTTCACAATAACAGTATTCATAAAATCATAATCTTGATATGTACATATTGTCCAGTCAAGGAGGCGGAATGATTGACATGACAAACGTGGTTGACTGTCGCACAATCTACAACTTTATGGCTTTGTGTCTCGATATGTAGTATCGTGTCTCCTAATGTAAGACAAGATTAAGCTGCAATTCCTCATAATATAAAGCCTTTATAATGAAAATAGTATCACATTTGTTAAACATTTCTATACTATTTTATATAAAGGAGAAAAATTAACAGATTAAAATAATCGTAAATACAAGAAAAACCGTACCTTTGTAAATCAAATCTTGTCTTACATTAGAAGACACGCACCATATTTATTTCCTTTTACTTATTCGTCGTATTATGTCACGGTTTGCCTCGTTTATACGAGATGTGTCGATGGAGTTGAGATAAACCTGTGTGGTTTTATACGACTGGTGCCCCATGCCTTCGCTGATAATGGGTATGGGGATATTCATATCTCTTGCCATACTTGCCCATGAATGGCGGGCGACATATGTGGTAAGTGGCATCTTTAAGCCTATCATTTTACCTATCCTCTTTAACGCGCGGTTGACATTCTCTTGCATTCGTTGGTACTGGCGATACTCTGTGCCATCTACCCTGTTTATTATGGGCAGCATATAAGGCGACGACTCTGTTTGGCGGGCATATCGCTCTACAATCTCTTGCTGTTCGCTCTCCCACTCCACTATCAGCTGTTGGTTGGTCTTCTTACGGCAATATACCAGCATGCCATTCCTTAGGTTGGACTTGCGCAAGAAGGCGATGTCGACGAAGGGCATTCCACGCATATAGAAGCTGAACATGAATATATCACGGGCAAAAGACAAGATAGAGCCATGAGGTAGCTGCAACCTTTGTATGGCGCGGATGTCTGTTTCGGAGATAGCTCGCTTGGTGGTACTGACATATGCAAGGCGCACTCTGCTGAAGAGTCGGCTGTCATCGGGCATTAGTCCCTCGACTATTGCCTTATGGAATAGGGTGTTGAGCGTGCGCAGGTAGAAGCGGATGGTGTTTTGCTTCAGGGTTCGGTTGATGAGCCATGCCTCGTACTCTTCTATCATATCGGGGGTGAGGAGGTTGAAGGTGAGGTCGATGTCGTTGCGAAACTCCTTGAACCGCAGAAAGGCGTTGGTGTAGGTCTTGAGGGTGCCATATCTCTGCATGCGCTCTTGTCGTAGCACCTGCTCGTGCAGGAACATGAAGACCGACTTGTATGGAGGGATATGAAGGAAGGCTTCGGTCATGGAGTCGAAAGAAAAGCCTTCTGAACTGGCACTCAACCTACTGACAATAGTCTTACGCTGACGCAGATTCCAAGCCAAGCAGCTCTGCATATGTAGCAGTTCCTGACGTCGGGAGGTGTCGGGAGGAATAATTATTGAGGCATTAAGGCTATCCCACTCGCATGAGTAGACATGACAATGAGTGGTGAGCCACTTAACGCTTCGGTTGTGAATCACTTGATAATAGATGGTTCCCTGAGTGGTGGGAACGGATGAGGGACGAAATTTTAATTTAATTGTTGCCATATAATAATATAATATGAATTAGGAGTTTTGAATTACGAATTACGAGTTGGTGCGCGGTGCGCATTAGGAATTAAGAGTTTTGAGTTTTGAATTATGCGCGATGCGCATTGTGAATTATTTAGTTAGAAATTAAAAACCGCTAGGAAATCATGTTCTCTTGTTCTTATGTTCTCATGTCTTAAAACCGCAAGCAACGAATCTTGTTCTTATGTCCCCTCATTCAACATTTTTTCATGTTTTTCAAAAAAAAGTGGCGAAAAGTTTTGCAGATTAAATAAAAACTACTACCTTTGCATCCGCAAATAAGCAAGACGACATAACGAGTCGCAACATATAGCAAGACTATATCTATCGGATCCAGCACCCTATGGAGAGATGGCAGAGTGGTCGAATGCACCGGTCTTGAAAACCGGCGTACTGAGAGGTACCGGGGGTTCGAATCCCTCTCTCTCCGCTATATGTAGTGAATCTATAGGTTTCGACAAGTATGAAGCCTTGCTTATTTCACCACGACCAACCATAGACACCCTATGGAGAGATGGCAGAGTGGTCGAATGCACCGGTCTTGAAAACCGGCGTACTGAGAGGTACCGGGGGTTCGAATCCCTCTCTCTCCGCTATATGTAGTGAATCTATAGGTTTCGACAAGTATGAAGCCTTGCTTATTTCACCACGACCAACCATAGACACCCTATGGAGAGATGGCAGAGTGGTCGAATGCACCGGTCTTGAAAACCGGCGTACTGAGAGGTACCGGGGGTTCGAATCCCTCTCTCTCCGCTATAAAGGAAGTCAGAAATGACTTCCTTTTTTTCGTTTATTTAACCACAAAACGAGTGGTGTATCAAGGGAAATCGATATATTTGCACATGAATATCATTTATAAGCAAAGGACAATAAAACATGCTACTTGCGTGGTACGGTTCGGAGACCGTGCCTCCTACGGCATAAACGGTCGTTATTTTTTATAATAAATATATGGAGGATAGAGAATTATTACTAAAAAGTACGCCCGACTTCGATCGTCTAGCCTTCACGGTATTGGCAATCGAGGCTTCGGCACAGAAAATGGGAATATCACCATCTGAAATGAGAAGAAGGTTAGATAAAGTTGGACTAATAAAGAATCTTATTCAAAATTGCTATGACACGCTACATACCGAGAGTCGTGAAGCCGTAGCAAATGAAGTGGTAGAGGCTCTTAAAAATTGGGAAAGAGAAGAATAGTGGAAAAGCAAATATTATATCACGGTTCAAATGTCATTGTTGAGCATCCCGTGGTAAGCATTGGCAGAAAAGACTTGGATTTCGGTTCAGGTTTCTACCTTACACCATTATTTGAGCAAGCATCCAAATGGGCTGTCCGTATAAAAATGGTCAGACGAGCGGAAAATTCAATAGTGAATACTTATGAATTCACTCTACCACAAGACTGCAAGGTAAAACGATTAGATGCTTACGATAAGGAATGGCTTGACTTCATTGTTGACAGCAGGAAAGGCAAGCAGCCTTGGAACGGTTATGACGTTATTGAAGGCGGTGTTGCTGACGACCGAGTCATTGATGCAGTAGAAGCCTATATAAATGGTTATGCTGATGTAGAGCACACTCTTCGACAGTTGGTTTACCACAAGCCCAACTACCAGATTTGTATATTAAGCCAAGAGATTGTAGATAAATATTTGTTGTTTAAATCATACGAAAGGGTATAGTTATGTTAGACTTCTTATTATGGAACAAAATAGCTCGTATAATAGCGCAATTGGCTTATACGTTGCATATATCTACAGACCGTGCACTACAGATATTCTACGACTCGGATGTCTGCCGTATGTTGCATGACAAAGAGCTTGGATTGCATCTGATGAGTGATACATATATCGTTAATGACTTGATAGAAGAGCTGAGAGGAAAACAATAAATTAGATAAAATAGGATTAATGGGGATTGTTTGGATGAAAATAAGTAACTTTGCAGCATGATTTATCCAAGCAATTTTGAAAACAAGATACAGTTTAGCGAAATACGATCGCTATTGAAGGGATACTGCCTTAGTCAACTTGGTAAAGACAAGGTGGATGTCATGGCTTTCGGCAATGATGCAGAGCTGATAAACACTGCACTAAGACAGACGCGCGAGTTTAGACGCATGCAAGAGGAAACTGATGACTTTCCGCTTCAGTATTTCTTTGACATGCGTGCTTCTATTAAGCGAATACGCATAGAAGGTACGCATTTGGAGGAAAACGAGATATTTGACCTGCGACGCTCATTGGAGACGATTGCTGGTATTGTGAAGTTTCTGAACAGAAGCGATGACGATGGCAACTACGACTACCCTACTCTGCACGCTCTTACAGAGAACGTGCTGACCTTTCCTGACCTTATAAGACGTATTGACCAGATTCTGGACAAGTATGGAAAGATTAAGGATACAGCCTCGCCACGACTTGCAGAGATACGTTCGCAACTGCGTAAGGCAGAAGGCAGCGTCTCGCGTACATTATATAATATACTACGTGCGGCACAAAGCGAGGGTCTTGTAGAAAAGGACGTAACGCCTACCCTACGTGACGGCAGATTGGTTGTGCCTATTGCGCCAGCTATGAAACGACGCATTAAAGGTATTGTACATGATGAATCGTCGACTGGTAAGACGGTGTTTGTAGAGCCTACCGAAGTGGTTGAAGCCAACAACCGCATCAGAGAGCTTGAGGCAGACGAGAGAAGAGAGATTATAGTGATACTTACCGAATTCTCGAAGCTGGTGCGTCCGCATGTGGATGACATTATATACGCCTATCAGCTGTTGGCAGAGATTGACTTTATACGTGCGCGTGCCGAATTTGCACGTCTAACCAATGGTATTGAGCCGGAAGTTAGTGCAAAGCCAGTTGTAGACTGGATTACGGCTAAACATCCTTTATTGTGGCTTGCGCTTAAGAAGCAGGATAAGCCTATAGTTCCTCTTGACATAATGCTGACGAAAGACCGCCATATACTTATTATCTCGGGACCTAATGCTGGCGGCAAATCGGTATGTCTTAAGACGGTTGGATTGTTGCAGTATATGCTGCAATGCGGACTATCTATTCCTGTAAGCGAACGTTCGAAGGTGGGCATCTTTGCAGACATAATGATAGACATTGGCGATGAGCAGAGTATAGAGAACGACCTATCTACCTACTCTTCTCACTTGCTGAACATGAAGAACATGATGAAGCAAGCCAACGAGAACACATTATTATTAATAGATGAGTTTGGTACTGGTACCGAACCACAGATAGGTGGTGCCATGGCAGAAGCAGTGCTAAACCAATTTGTAAAGAAACATGCATGGGGCGTAATAACAACCCATTATCAGAACTTAAAGCATTATGCCGACTCGCACGACGGCATAGCAAACGGTGCCATGCTATATGACAGACACGAGATGCGACCATTATTCCAATTGGCTATTGGTCAGCCAGGATCGTCGTTTGCTATAGAAATAGCACGCAAGACGGGAATACCCGATGAGGTGATACGCGAGGCAAGCGACATTGTTGGCTCTGACTATATACAGAGTGACAAATATCTGCAGGACATTGTTCGCGATAAACGCTACTGGGAAAACAAGCGACAGAACGTGCATCAGCGCGAGAAAGACCTTGAGAAGACAATAGCGAAGTATGAGGAGGAAATAAAGGAACTGGCACAGAAACGCAAGGAGATATTGCGACAGGCTAAAGAGCAGGCACAAGAATTGCTGAAGGAGAGCAACCGCAATATTGAGAACACTATACGCGAGATACGTGAGTGCCAAGCCGAAAAGGAAGAAACGAAGCGACTGCGTGAGGAGCTGAACGCATTTAAGGAGGACGTGAGCGAGATAGATACTAAATCGGCCGACGACCTAATAGAAAAGAAAATGCGACAGATTATGGAACGCAAGGAACGCCGAGAGAAACGAAAGAAGGAGAAGAAGGAGAATGCGGGCAAGCCAACAACTATAGGCACCAAGCTTCCTACTCCATCGGCATTGGCAGAGCAACAAACCTTCTGTGTGGGTGACAATGTGCGTATGCGCGGACTTACTACGGTTGGTACTGTTGAGGCTATAAGTGGAAAGGAAGCCACTGTGATATTTGGAGATGTGCGAACAAAGGTGAAGATGTCGAGACTGGAGCATACAACAAAGACTCCAGAGACAACACAACCTGCCACATTCGGCATAAGCAAGGAGACAAGACAGACTATAGACTCGCACAAATTGAATTTCCATCAGGATTTGGACGTGCGCGGCATGCGTGGCGACGAAGCTCTGAATGCTGTGCAGCACTTTATAGACGACGCCATACTTGTAGGTATGTCGCGTGTACGCATATTGCATGGTAAGGGCAACGGAATATTGCGCCAACTGATAAGGCAATATCTACAGTCGGTACCCAATGTGACAAGCTGTAAGGACGAGCATGTGCAGTTTGGCGGAGCGGGAATAACGGTTGTAGACTTCTAAAGATTATGGACTTCTAAAACCTTTATATCTCGTTCACCCCTACATACCCGTGCATAACGGCATATATCGTAAGAGCAGACACACTGTGAATATCAAGTTTGGCCATGAGATTCTTGCGATGAGTGATAATCGTCGGCAGACTAAGATGTAGTTTGTCGGCGATTTCTTTATTGATATATCCCTTGACAATAAGCGACAAAACCTCTATCTCGCGCGTAGACAATGGTGTGACACTATTGGTATCAGCAGACTGAACGGGAGGTAGATTGCGCCCGTTGGCATGAGCATGTTGCTCGAGCATAAGCAAGGAACGCAGCAGAAGCTTAGGCGGAAGATTGGTGCAAATAGTATGAAAAGAGCTGAGAGCAGCCATGTCGTCGGCAGCCGAGCTGGACAACACAATGGTTTTATGGCGCATCTGCTGAAAGAAAGGCATATTGTTGAGCACAACACGCACGTCGACAAAGTAATGGAAATACTGTTCGGGATGGTTTGCTTGAAGTTCGGCAAACGATCCAAAGGAATCTATCTGCAGCATTGGCATTACCGACTCCAATAAATTAGTTAACCCCAACACCGCAAGAGTGTTGGGGTCGACTATAGCTATACGTGGAATATTATTCATATTATTTCTTCCAGAAACGTGAAGTAATATCGGTGAAGTCGTCGCCCACAGCGCGCTTATAAAGGCGCTGATTGGTGGTGCGATCCTTTAAGCATCCAAGATGCTCGATGTACGGACCTAGTTTAATGTAGTCGAAATCACGCTTGCGTATCGACTTTGGAAAATGCTGTCGGCCACTGTACCATGCAACCTTGATATCCTGATGCTCACGATGCAGATACTGTGCAAGCAAGCTAACATACTTAGGATCGGCGTCTCCACCCATAAAGCAAATGCAGGTTATCTCGCCGTCATACTGTTTCATAAACTGGTCGAGCACCATAGGGGTGAGTGGTTGGCCAATGTTCTCCCACAGATATTGGCTGTGGCAACCCGGACAATGGCAAGGGCAACCAGTGATATTGATAGACAACGTCACCTCGTCGGGTATTTCCTGAAAAACGATTCCTGTATTGAGATAATTTAGCATAATTGTATTGCTTTAAAGGGGTGTTTGAATTGTGATACTATTAGTCTTGTATAGACTTCTCCACCTCGGCATAGTAGCGGCGCTTAGCCTCTTGCTGACGAGCCTCTGAGAAATTGCTTACACGCTTGAGGTAACCGATGATGCGGGTCATATAGTCCACATTCTCGCTTCCACAGTGAGGACACTTCTTGAGATAACGCTTGTCGATGTAGCCACAATCGTTACAGATGGTGTTAGGAATATTGAATGTAAAGTAATTGCATCCCTCCTTGGCAGCCACTCGAAGCAATTGACGATACTGGGGCTTAGAGAGATGTTCCTCAAGATTCATATGCAGAGCCGATCCACCAGTTAGATGCTCGATATATGGAGCGCCGTGAAGCTTGAACTTGTCAACAATATTGAGCGAGTCGTCCTCTACAATATAGAAGTAGCTATTGTAGCAGTCGCGCGGAACGAAATAGCCATCCTCACGATCCCATTTAGCGTGCTTAACACCAACATTCTCGGCAGGAATCATCTCGCAGTTGAACATCAGTTCCTTGGTGCGGTACTGCTTGTTGTATTTCTCCACAAGACCAAGCACTTTCTGTACAAAATGCAGGTAGTCGGGATTATCGTTAATCTTCAGACCCATAAATTCGGCAGCCTCAACCAATCCGTTTACACCGATGGTGAGATATTGGCGACTCATATTGATATATCCGGCATCGAAGAGCGGAAGCATACCTTGCTTCTGCAACTCTTTAAGATTCTCGTTGTAGGCAGTCTGTACCTTATGGCAGAGATCGATGATATGAGCAAGGAACTCCATATAGTCCATATTATTCTTAACGGCATACTGAATGCAACGGTTAAGGTTGATGGTGAGCACACTCTTAGAACCGGTAGACACACCACCCGCGCCAAGAGTATAGCTGAAGCCATTGTCCTGAATCTCGTTGCGCAGACGACAGCAAGAGCTAAGCGAGTCGGCATTGTCGCTCATATAAGTAAAGAACGAATGACCTTCTGAGTACATCTCGGCAGTAAAGTCGCCCCACTCCTTATCTATAACATCTCCATCCTTAGAGAGAAGAGCCATTGTCTCGACAGGGAATGTAAGCACAGTCTTGGTGCGCTCCTTATTGAACCACTTCATAAATCGCTTCTGCAACCAAGAGAGTCCATCCCAATCTGGCTGAGAGCCATCAGGGAACATAAAGTTGCCGAAGAGACTCTCGAAGTAAGGTTTATCGTAATAGGCAATATTCCAGAACACAGCCTGGTAGTTGCGTGCGCCAGTAGGCTGGTTGATAGAATAGACAATCTGCTCGAAGCAATCGGTAATCATCTTATCGATTGTGCGCTGCTTGAGAGAAAGGTCGACTACCTTGTCGGCATTCTGCCAATAGTCCTTACCATATTCCTTGCCAATGAAGTAATTAAGATACATAAGGAACTCGGGAGTGGCACAAGCGCCGCTAAGCATACTTGACACCATGAACACCATATTGACAAAGCCACCACAGAACGACTTAAGATTAGTTGGCTTAGAAGAGTTGCCACCTATAGACGATGTGCCACCAATAAGCCATGGATACATGGTTATAGATGCACAATAGTTAGCAAGCGAGGTCTCATCATTCTTATATATAAAGTGATGATTTAGCTTTTCGATGTACTCGTCGGCAAGCTCCTTGCCATACATTTGCTTGATGCGATCGGTGAGCAAACGGCGGTTAAGACGGATGAAACTTGACTTAGGCAATTCGCCAATAAGAGTGGCGATATTCTTATGCTCAACATTTGCATTTGCGTCATACTTTGAACTTGTTGCAGCATTAGCCTCTTTGCAATAGTCTGTCAAAAATTTCAACTTATCCATAGTCTCGCGATCCTCGTTATGACGCTGACGATAGAGCATAAATGACTTAGCTACCTTGTAGAATCCTTCACGCATAAGAGCCTCCTCTACTTGGTTCTGGATATCCTCAACGGTAATACCCTCATAGATATCTAAATGGCTGATAATCTTAGAGATAGCACCTAAATCAGCATCTTGCCCAACCGACTGGAATGCCTTGATTATGGCATTCATTATCTTGTCTAAAGAGAAACGGTCTTGCGAACCGTCGCGCTTGGTAATATTAAAATCTTTCATTATATTTAGTAATATGTTTTTGACAACTTTCAAGTTTCTAAAATGCAAAAAGTTTTCCGTTTTGGAAAACTTTTGGAAAACTTAAGGCTAAAAAGTTTCCCGTCTTTCATTCTTAAAACCGATTGCAAAGATACTATAAAAAAACGACTTGCGTACAGTATAAGCACAAAAAAAGCGGAAAAATTTTCCGCCTTAAATCTTGTTAAAACCAATGTTAATTTACAACTTAACCGAACTAATATCGACAAGGTTGTTAACTATTGCGTAAATGGTAAGCCCTGCCGGACTGTGTATCTGTAACTTACGTGCAATGTTACGACGATGAGTGATAACGGTATTTACCGATATGCACAGATGGTCGGCTATCTCCTTATTGGTCATACCTTGCACAAGAGCCACAATTACATCCTTCTCGCGTTCGCCAAGAGCCTCGGTTCCATCTACATTCTTGCCAATCATGTTGGATATTTTGGCTGTAACATCGCTCTGCTTAAGTTTCTGTTCTAAACGACGCACCGCAGGTATAAATATCTCGTCCTCTACCTGGGCATGCAGCGACAGCCATTCCTCATTATTATATATATCATACAATGTGGCAGATAGCTGATTGTTGTGCAGACCATCGCTTGGCAGATACTTGATGATAATACTCTTTAGCTCGCGCAACTTGCTACTCTCCTGGCCATGATGCTTGGAATACATGTCTATCTCGAAGTCGTTAACGGGCTTGCCTTGCAGCAAAGCCTCGACATAAGGATACACATTCTTCTCCTCGTACTTCATGTGAGCGGTGATTGAACGAGCATACTCGTCGTAGAGTTTAAGGATGAGTCGAGCAAGATTATCCTTATCGTCAAGCGCATCTACAAGTTCCTTGCGTATAAATGGCAGTTGGAAACCTATGAAATAATCGTGGCTTGCCTTGAGATATTGCAAAAGGGTTGGCATGGAAAGACGAGTAGCATCGTCGAAGTCGCGATAACCATTGATAGTGAAATTGACCACAGCAAGGAACGTATATGTATCAACGTGCTGTTCCTCGCACACCTGACTAACTGTTTTGTCGCCAAAGCCAAGGCTTATACCAAAACTGCCAAGACTCTGAAGCAAGTTGTAGTTGTCCCGGATAAGAGATATCATCTTGTCGTCGGGTTCATACA
>ERZ1034939.634-NODE-634-length-21168-cov-7.626912_pt1 | contig 21168 bp, 13 predicted proteins | sample MGYA00520626_ERZ1034939 | MGnify/ENA primary metagenome ERZ1034939 (study PRJEB33766, sample SAMN09781751) | gut metagenome | biome: gut microbiome | host: Homo sapiens | place: Madagascar | study: EMG produced TPA metagenomics assembly of the PRJNA485056 data set...
ATCGGTGGACTTTATTATATTAAGAACATTATGTTCAGCTGCCTGCAGAACGAAAATATCATGGAACGTTTTTCGCTGGTGCTTTTGATCGATCCGGAACATGCCGATATTTTTGACTGTTTTAAAGAAAATGTAAATGTAGATATTCGTGTCTATGATGGAAATAATAAAATAAAACTGGCACTTTATGAGATGCGTCTGATCTGGTTTGGCGGGGTAAAATACTGCTATGCCTTAGAACTCAATAAGATCGGAAAACTCTTTAAAAAGAAAGGTATCTTCTGGATACCTGACTTTCAGCACAGAACCCTGCCGGAGTTTTTCGGTGCAGAGGAGTTAGCACACAAAGAAAAAAATGATCTTGCCATGACAGGAAGCGATAATCCGATGGTTTTAAGCAGTTTCGATGCGGCAAGGGATTTAGAGCGTTTCTATCCGGGACACCGATGCTCGGTTGAGGTGGTACATTTTGTATCTTACATTGAACCGGAAGTGCGTGCCATTACACCGGAATTAGAGCAGAGTGTCCGTGAAAAGTTTGATCTGAAGCGAAAATATATTTATATTCCGAACCAGTTCTGGCAGCATAAAAATCATATCGTTATGGTAGAAGCAATCGAATGTCTGTTAAAAGAGGGCAGACTCTGTGATTATGATTTTGTATTTACCGGCAATCTGAAAGATTACCGTAACCCGGAATATATCGATAAATTGAGAAAGATCATGGAATCAGATGCAGTTTGTGCTAATATAAAATTGTTAGGATTTGTGGAGCGTACCGAGCAGCTTGCGATCATGAAGAATGCACAGTTTATCGTACAGCCATCACTCTGTGAGGGATGGGGGACGGTCTTAGAGGATGCAAAAGTACTTGATAAAGTTGTACTTTTGTCAAACATCCCGGTACATCAGGAACAGCAGAACAAAAAATGTGTTCTTTTTGATCCACATGATCCGAAACAGCTTGCCGAAACGATCGCGCGCACTGCAGCGCGCGCATCCCTGCCAGAGCATGAAGCCGAATATGCCGGCGACATGGAACAGGGAATCGCAAATATGTACCACGAGGCGAGAGAGTATTCGAGGGCACTTGAGAGAGTGTTTTTATAGGAGGTTTGTCCATGAAAAAAATGATCATCACCGGCGTAAATGGTTTTATCGGAAGATGCGCCATGGAATATTTCAGCAAAGATTACGAGATCACCGGCATTGACTTAGCCGACCGTTACTGTGAGGACGGGGCAGAAATCCACTACTATCAGTGCAACATGTCAAAGGACTCGCAGGAACTCGCCAATATATTTACCGGAGTACAGCCGGATGTGATCTTACACTGTGCCGGCAGTGCAAATGTCGGAGCATCGATTGTAAATCCGATGGCGGACTTAGACGGAAATCTGCACAGTTTATATCAGCTGCTTTTAGCATTGCAGTCATTTGAAAAAAGACCGAAGATCATCTTCTTTTCGAGTGCAGGTGTCTACGGCAATCCGAAGCAGCTTCCAATTACGGAAAAGGATGCACTTTCACCGATCTCCCCATATGGTCTTCATAAACAGATGGGCGAGGAACTGTGCAGTTATTATAACAGGGTGCATGGATATCACATCCGCTGTGTGCGCATTTTTTCTGCATATGGAAGCGGTCTGCGCAAACAGCTTTTATGGGACATCTATCAGAAATATTTAAATACCGGACGGATCGATCTGTTCGGAACCGGAAATGAGACACGTGATTTTATCCATATTTCAGATATTTTGCGTGCCTTAGAGCTGATCTTAGGATATCAGGGGCCGGAGGAGATCTTTAACGTTGCAAACGGCGAGGAAGTGTCTATCCGGGAACTGGCTGAGATTTATGCCGCACAGCTTGGAGAAAAAATGGATATCGTGCAGTTCAACGGTGAGACGAAGGTCGGTGATCCGCAGAACTGGCGTGCAGATATCTCTCTTTTGAAAAAGATCGGATATGAGAAAAAAATGGATCTTACCGAAGGAATCCGTGATTATGTAAGCTGGGTAAAACAGCAGGCATAGAAAGGAAAATAGAATGGAAGAAACAAGATGTTTAGCACCGGTCATATTATTTACCTACAACCGGCCGGAGCATACAAAACGTACCATTCAGGCACTTGCAGCGAATGAACTGGCAGAAGAAACCGATCTGTACGTATTTTCTGATGCTGCAAAAAAAGATGCAGATAAAGGAAAAGTGCAGGAAATCCGTGATTATGTAAAGACTGTGCAGGGATTCCGTCACGTGGAACTGACTGCAAGGGAGCAGAACTATGGGCTTGCAAAAAACGTGATCGAAGGTGTGACTGCAATCGTAAATAAATATGGAAAAGTAATCGTGTTAGAGGATGATCTTGTCACAAACCGCTATTTTCTTTTGTTTATGAACGATGGATTAGACCGTTATGAACAGGAAAAGAAAGTGACAGGAATTACCGGATTTTCCCATTTCGGAGATACATTCTCCTATCCGTGTGAATCCTATTTTAATACATTATCAGGTACAAGCTGGTCATGGGGAACCTGGAGTGACCGCTGGAAATATTTTGATGCAGACTGTGATGACTGGACGGATATGGTTTCCGATAAAAAACTGCGGAAAGCATTTAATTATGACAACACCTATGATTTTTACAAGATCATGAAAATGCAGAAAACTGATACAAAAACCAATTCCTGGGCGATCCGCTGGTACTGGACGAATTTCAGAAAGCAGGGACTGATCTTATCCCCGACAAAGTCATTAGTCAGCAACGAGGGCTGGGATGGAACAGGAATCCACTGCGGCAATGAAAAAGGACCGGTATTCGACCACAGACTGACCACGGATCACAGAATTGTGGAATTTCCACAGGAGATCTGTGAAAAACCCCAAATTCATAAGGCAATGAAAAAAGCACTGATCCATGAGTCACAGCCGAATCTGATCAAACGGATTTACCACATAGTATTCCGGAAAAATTATATCGGACAGGCATAAAATAAATGTGAAATCGGGCAGGAAGGATGAATATGAAGATACTTGCAATTTTTACCTGTTTTAACAGGAGAGAACTGACAGAACGGGGCATGGTAACACTCTCAGAAAATAAAGACGTCACATTTGACTATGTGATCTTAGACGATAACAGTTCTGACGGAACGCGTGAGATGTTAAAGCAGATGCGTGATGATGGAACATATCAGATCGATCTGATCGAGGGAGACGGAAGCAATTTCTGGAATGGCGGCATGCACAAGGCAATCGAGCATATCAAAAAAACACATATGGATTACGATTACTATATGCTGATGAATGATGATACAAAGTTCTTCCCGGGCATTTTTGATGAGATGGCACCGCATCTGAAAAAAGATGAGGTCACTGTCGGAGCCATCTGTGGAGAAAACGGTGGTTTAAGTTATGGTGGCATCAAATATACCAAAGGGATCAAGTATAAAAAATTAGGACCGGATGCACCGGATGTGAACTGTGACACGTTTAATGCAAACTGTGCGGTCATTCCGAGGGAGATTTTTGAAAAAGTCGGTATCGATCCGTTTTATCAGCACAGCATCGGCGATTTTGATTATGGTTTACAGATCAGCAGACTTGGATATAAGATCCATATTTATCCAAAGTTTGTGGGTGAGTGCAATGATAATACGCTGCAGAAAACCTGGCAGGACGAGACACTGCCGCGCATGGAGCGTATCCGCTTAAAGGAAAGCCGCAAGGGACTTCCGTTCCGTGACTGGTTCCACTTCCTGCATAAAAACTTCGGACTGGGAACGGCAATTGTACGTTCCATCACACCGTATGTCCGTATTATACTTGGAACAAAGACGAGATATTCCGGCGCATAGAATGCCGGTATGACAATGGCATTATTTTGAATGAGGATTTATATGGGAACAATCTGTTTTGTGATTTTAAATTATAAAACCTGGCGAGAGGCTGCCGCATGTGCGGAGTCAGTTCTCTCTACACAGCAGGGACAGGATATCCGCATTGTTCTGGTGGATAACGGTTCCGGCAATGGCAGTGAGGAGTCACTTCGGGAAGAATTTGCCGGGGAAAAAAGAGTGCACGTGATCGCAAGTGAAAAAAATCTTGGGTTTGCGCGTGGCAATAATCTGGGTATCCAGTACGCAAGATCTCATTTTGAGCCGGATTTTATCGTGGCAGCAAACAGTGATATCATCTTTGAACAGAAAGATTATTGTCAGAAATTACGCGAGATTTATGCGGAAGAACGTTTTGACATTTTAGGCGGTGATATCGTGGATGCAAGCCGCAGCAGACATTTTAATCCGGTGGCGAAAAACAGGCAGTATACATTAAACTATATGCGAAAGCAGATTGCGGTTTCCTGGGCAAAGTGTAAAATGTTCCAGATGATCAAATTATTGCATTTAAAGAAAGCCATTGCAGGTCATTATGGAGTTGTTTTCGATGAAGAGGGACGCGATGTCAAAGATGGAAGCAAGAATCTTACCACGCGCGAGGAGGATGGAAAATCTGTATCTGCGGACAGCCGTGTGAATGAACGGATGAGAGATGTCCTTCTGCATGGCTGCTGTCTGGTATTTTCAAAAGATTTTTTTGAGCAGATGGATGGATTTTACGAAGGGACGTTTCTCTATGCAGAGGAGGAGATCCTCTATTATCTTGCAAAGAAAAGAGGAATGACGTTACTGTATGCACCAGAGATCGGCTGCATGCACAAGGAGGCAGTGTCTACTAATTTTGTGATGCAGGATTTCTGTGATGCGAAGATTTTTTATTTCGGGAATATCACGAAATCATATCGGGCATTTTTGAAGTTGATGAAAGAGTGACAGGGAATATGGACAGAGCAGATGTGACGGTGGTATGCTGTTATAATGATCCAAAACAGTACAGAAAGCTGACGGAGGATCTGGCAAGACAGCATTACAACTATACGCTGATAGGAATCGATAACTGCGGGAAGCAGTACAGCTCCTGTGCAAAAGCATTGAATGCGGCAACCGCACGGGTGAAAACAGAATATGTGATATATTCTCATCAGGATATAGAACTGCCGGATGCAGATATGCTGGAGAAGTTTGTAAATTATCTTTTGATGACGCAGAAGGAAGATATTCTTGGAGTGGCAGGTGCTGTGGAGGATAATGACAGACAGGCAAGAGAACATACCTGTGTGTTATCAAAAGTCCGCCATGGCAGGGAACAGGTAGTGGCAGGAGAAAGGGAGTACAGCGGCATGACTGGCTGTGAGACAGTGGATGAGTGTTTTTTTGGCGGTCATACGGAGTTCTTTTTGCAGCATCCGTTTGATGAGATAATTTGTGATAACTGGCATTTATATGGCGTGGAGCGCTGTATGTATACCCGTGCAAAAGGAAACAAAGTCTATGTATGTGATATCCCATTGATCCACACATCTACAGGAACGATTGGCAGGGAATATAATAAGGGATTTTACCGGGTGGCAAAGTGTTATGCCAAAGCTGATAAAAAAGAGGGAACAATGTCTTTGAAATGGCTTCGCACTGTGTGTGGAAGCAGCCGGACTGACCTTATGCACAGGTTATTGTTTTATTGGAAACGTGAGATATTGATACGATTGAACAGGTACTGAAAATGGAAAAAAAATCTCTTGCAAAAAATTCAATATTCAACATGGCATATAAGGGCTTTACGGCCCTTTTTCCACTGATAACGACTTCGTATGTATCGCATGTTCTGCTGCCGGCAGGCGTGGGACGTGTATCGTATGCAAATACGATCGCGGCATATTTTGTGCTGATCGCTTCTTTAGGCCTGCCAAGTTATGGTGTCAAGGCGATTGCGCAGAGCAATGTCGACAAGGAGCAGAGGAGCAGGACTTTTTTGGAATTGTTTCTTATCAATTTTGCTGCAACTGTCCTTTGCACGATCGCATATTATTTATTTGTCAATTATTTTCCGCATTTTGCTGACCGCAAGCCGTTATTCAATGTTATGGGACTGATGCTTATCCTCAATATTTTTAACATTGACTGGTTTTATCAGGGAATGGAAGAATATGTCTATATTTCCGTGCGCAGTTTTATTGTAAAGATTGCATCGTTTGGACTGATGCTTCTTTTTGTAAAGGACGAGAGCGATTATCTGATCTATGCGCTGATCTTATGTATTGCAACGGCTGGAAATAACCTCTGGAATGCATGGAATTTAAAAAAATATATTTCTCTGGAGAAAATCTGCCACAGCAGACAGGGAAAAGCGGCAGATACAGGACTACATATAGGAAAACATATGCGTCCGGTCATGATACTTCTTGCATCATCGATTGCAACTGATATCTATACAATGCTTGATTCGGTGATGCTGGAATACTATTATGGAGAAACAAATGTAGGATATTATTCGAATGCTGTAAAGATCGTCAGAATGACGTATACGGTAGTGATTGCACTTGTAGCAGTTTTTTATCCAAGGATCAGCATGTGTTATAAACAGAAAGATTATAAGACGGGGAATGCGCTGATCAACAGAGGAACACAGATTTTGCTGCTTTTAGCACTGCCCTGTGCAGCAGGACTTTTAGCAACGGCTGAATATGTAGTGCCTCTTTTATTTGGCAGGGCATTTGATCCTGCAATCCCAACACTGAGAATTTTGAGTGTTCTGATATTGATTTTTTCAATCGCATATTTTCTGGGACATATCATCTTAACTGCGACTGGAATGGAAAAAATGATCCTGCGTGCTACGGTTACAGGGGCTGTGGTAAATGTATGTGCGAATTTTGCATTGATCCCCGTATTAAAACAGGATGGGGCGGCTATTGCATCTGTGTTATCGGAAGCAGTCGTTACGGTAATTTTGCTGGTGCATGCGAAAAAGTATTATATATTAAAATTCAGCAGACATTATATACTTACACTGACGGTCGCACTTTTAGCAATGTTAGCAGTGACTTTCGGATTGGAACAGCTGATTACGAACCGTGTATGGATGATTCTTTTTGTCATTGCAGTTGCAGGAGTGGTATACTTTGCAGTGTTGATCATATTACGCAATGAAATCGTGGAAGAACTTTGGAAAAAGGTGCGTGTTTATGCAAAACGCAGACAGGGGTGAGTCTTGTTTGTGACAGAATGGCATGATATACTTATAGCCAGAGTAATGGAGAGGTGCAGATATGAATTCAATTACAGGCATTATAATTGCTTTATTTGTGCTTAGCGCTGTGTTTTTTATATTGGGCAGCAGTTTTTGCTGTATATTTGGAACGGAAGAAACGACAGCATTTGAATATCTGTCCGGATTTGTAATATTTCTTACGGTTTTTGCATTAATAGAGATTCCAATTGAGCTATCGGGTATGGCATTTCATGTACTGGTATATGCAGAAACGGCAGTTTTTGTCATAATACTGACAGGATGTATTACATACCTTTTGAGGCAGAACAGAAAAAATAAAAAAATAATTTTTAAGAAACCGGATCAGGTGACGATAATCCTGTTTGTACTGATTTTGCTGCAGATCTTTTATGGAATGAACAATGGAAGCCGGATCAATGGTTATGATACATCTTATTATAACGGACATGCAGCAAATGCTTTGTATACAGATACTATTTACCAGTATAATGCAAGAACAGGCGAATATATCGGGCAGGAAAACTATGTGCATGATTGTTATCCGATGCTGATCGCATTTTTAGCAAGGATATTTGGAATGCATCCGCTTGTGGCGAGCAGCCGGGTACTGGCATGTGTAGAGATTCTGACCGCCAGTCTGATCGTGTATGAAATCGCAAGACGTCTTTCTGACGGCAGAAGAGACATTGCAGACTGGACAGTTGGAATTTATGGATTTATGAGTATTTTATGCTATGAGTTTGAGGAAACATCAGCATTTTATCTGTGGCAGAGAACGGCAGAATCAAAGTCAATGCTGGCTAATCTGTATCTCCCAATGGTACTTTTGGCGATGGTACTTTTAGCAAAAAAAATAGAAAGCAAAAGAAACTGGCTGATACTCTGTCTGATCGCATTTGCAGGTGTATCAATGTCTATCAGCGGTATTTTTATTATCACGGTAATGGTAGGAGCGGGATTACTGTCCATCATATTTGTACAGAAAAAATGGCGGTATCTGTTCCGGGCATTTGTGTGCATGATACCGGGGATAGTAATGGCAATGATTCGGATTTTGTAATGAAAGAGGGATGAAATGCTCGAAGAATGGTTTAATCTAAGTTATTTTCATACAACTTTTCTGGGGTTCTGGTGGAATGTTCTCTATATTGTGCCATATCTGGGATGTTTATTTTATATTATCCAAAAAAAGGACGAGGTATTAAAACAGATATTTGTATGGCCTTTTTTTATTTCACTGGTTACCATTTTTAATCCGTTTATTATGGAATGGGTGTTGAAAAAACTGGGATGGAGAGACCGCTACAGCAGATTTTACTGGATTCTTCCGGTAATGTTTCTGTGTGCATTTATGGGAGCAAAGCTGATCGTAAGGCAGAAGAAAGGTGCTGAGAGAAATATTCTGGTTCTATTTCTGCTGTGTTTTTTGTATCTGTGCAGCGGCAGGGCAACGGCAATCGAACTTGATGATAATGTTTATAAGATAGATCAGTCAGTCATTGAGGTGTCAGACATGATCGGGAGAAATAAAGATACCAAAAATCCGGTTGTGCTTTGTGATGCGGATCTGTATTACTGGCTGCGTCAGTATGATCCGTCAGTTGTGCTTGCAGTGTCAAATAAAGTAATGGATCTGTACCGGTTTCAGTCAGCTTCCGGCATAGATCCGGAAGAACAGTATAAAAACAATAAAAGGGCATTATCCATGTTTACCAGAGGAGTGGAAATCGATCCTGAGACAGCAAATAAGCTGTTAAAAAAGAATAAAGTACAATATTTTGTCCGGAATACAGAGTATTATTCGGATTATTATATGGATCTGCTTGATCTGGTCTATGTTGATAAGGTAGACGGGTACGAATTATATCGCTGTAATAACGATTAGGAGGCTCAGAAAATTGCTTATTGTTTTTAAATTGCTTGTACTTACAGGCATCTGGTATATTTTCCCCACAGCGGTGGGATTTGTGGTGGAAAAACAAAGTGGTGCCCAAAATATAGATTTTCTGCAGTGTTATCTGAAGGGAATCATAATATTATTTGGACTGTTTTATCTGATCGCACGGATTGTGATTATGCAAAAGTTATCTTTGTCCGTGCTGACAGAAATATGGTGCAAAGTTATGATACTTGTGATCATTTTGGCGCTGGCATTTATTTTTTGGAAAAGAAAAGAAATACGCTTGTCAGATATCATCAGGGAAGTGAAAAAACTGATACCAGGTATACTGGTTGTGATCATACTTACTGTATTTAGTGTGGGAGCAGTGACGGTCAGCCAGAAAGATAATACGGTAGAATCCGTGCTGACTATGTATACTTTTGATACGCTGTATCAGATCAATCCGATGACAGGAAAAGCACCGATGCTGCCGGTAGAAAAAGAATTGTTAGCACAGATGGCAGGATCTCCGTTAGATGCATATTATGCAGTCTGTTTGAAAATATGTAACCTGAATCCGGCTAAATTCATCCGGATGATCCTACCGTTTTTTATGTTTCCGATATATTATGCTGTCTATGTTCTCTGGGCAAGATTTTTATTCCCTGGGGAAAAAGCGGGGAAAAGATATCTGTTTCTTGCGATGATATGGGTATTGTATGCAATTCCGCTGGCAGCAGACAAGGCATTTTATTTCAGTGTTTTTCAAAATGAATGGAATGGAGAACCGTTGTTTTTCCTGGCTCTGCTGCCGTGGTCGATATTACAGATTTTCGGAAAGGGAAAAGAGCTGCGCAGTCTGAAAAATTATGCATCTGTGCCGGTACTGATCTGTTATGTGGCATCGGCGCTGGCAGGACAACTGATGTATGAAAAAGGATTTTTTATGATAACATTTGCATGGGTGGCAGTTATAGTTATGACAGGTATTATGAGGTGGAAAAATGGAAGCAGCATTTGAAGCACTCAGAGAGCAGTTTCGAAATTTTGGTACAGATGGAATAAGTCTGGCACTGACAGGTTTTGCAGTTCTTTTTCTTGTAGCAGAGAAAGAACGACTTGACTGGCGTATCGGACGGCTGGTAAAATATGAAATTTTGTTTTTTCTGCTTCTTGGAAATCCGTTTGGTTACAATAATATAAGCAGTTTCTGGATGCAGGAAGATTATGCGAAAATATTTATGCTGCTCATGCCGACTGTTGTAATAGCAGTTCTCGTAACAGAGCTGACTTCAGCAGTTAAAAACTTTTTCACAAAGGTATTATGTATAGCTGGGTGTGTGTGCCTTATAGTTGTCAGCATGTTTTTTCGTTTTGGCGAGGTAAAAATACAACTGTTACAGAATACATATAAGATTTCAGAAGATATTGTGGAACTTGATACCCTGCTGCGTAGTGAAAATCCTGCAATTACGAATATGATTGCGCCAAGGGAAGTATGTGCACAGATCCGTGAATTAAATGAGTCGGTGCAGCTTTTGTATGGGGAAGATCTGATCAGACAGATGATAGATGGAAAAGATGTCTCTGAAGACGAAGAAGAAAAAGAATTTTATGAGGCCTGTGCAACCATTGTGGCGGTTCCACGGGCGGTAGATCATCAGATTGATGTTGCTGAGCGCTATGGCAGTAACTGTATTGTGCTACGGATTTCGGATGATGATGAACCTAAAATGGAGAAAGCAGGGTATACATGTTTTGGAAAGACAGACAGTTATGTCGTGTATTTGAAAGATTAAAAATGCGACTGGTATAACCAATATAGTACGCACAAACTTGAGATGCGCTTGAAAGCAGCGCAGGAATGGAGAATAATATGAAAAAAAGACATCAGGCAGGAAAAAGGATCGCTGCTTGGCTTATGGCATTGAGCCTTTGCGTGACAGCAGTTCCGGCAGAGCAGGTGGTATATGCAGCCAGTGAACAAAATGAAACAGAGATTACAGAACTAACACAGAATCCTGAGGTGACAGAGAGCACGGAGGCGATGGGAGACTCTGAAAACGCAGAGGGGAATGAAGCAGGAGATAGTGGCGAAGATCAGATTTCTGAGACAACGGAAAATACCGGAACAGAAGAAAATTCTGAGATGCCGACAGATACGGAGAGTACAGAAATTCCTGAGACGACTGAAAATACAGAGAGTACGCAGGCAACAGAAGATTCAGAGATGACTGACGATACAGAAAGTACAGAGGCACTCATCGGGGATACCGAAGCGGCAGACACGGAGAAAGAAGAAAGTGAAGATATTCTAAAGAAAGACGGAAATGTGACTCCGGGAAGTACCTATGCGGCAGCAACATCGATTGGACTGAATACAACTTATAATGCAACTACGTCGAGTACATCACGTAGACACTGGTATAAATTTACCATGAGCAAAGCCGGTATGGTACAGTTGAAATTTGCACATGCGAATTTATCGGGCACAAACAACAGTGCAGCCTGGGAAATCGATTTTATTGCAGATCAGTATGGCAGCGCAATGGTTTCTGTGGACAGCAGTTTTTCAGATACACAGAATCAGACAGCTAAGATAGGACTGGAAGCCGGTACCTATTATGTACAGATTACCGGAAACATAGGATTTACTACAGCCGGGTCTGCAGCTTACAGCTTCAGCGTACAGTATGAAGATACCTATTGTGAGACAGAACAAAATAATACGATTGCCACAGCAGATAATTATGACAGATTGGGTCAGACGATAACAGGAAGCATTTCCTCTGCATCGGATACCGATTATTATAAGATCACATCCACCACAAAAGGATATCTTTCATTTCAGTTACAGCACGATAAAGTGAGCGGCAGGCTTTCAACAGATATTTACAGTGTAGCAGTCTGCGATGCTGCCGGAAATACGTTGTATACAATGACAAGTAAGAAAGATGAGGAGAAAACCGAGTCGGTTAATTTTGGACTTGACGCCGGAACCTATTATCTGAAAGTATCAGGAATCCAATATATGGATGCGTCAGGTTCACTGACAGTTCAGGGAGCAAACGGAGAGACATATAAGCTGAAGGCATCCTGGACGAATGCAGACAACTGGGAGAGCGAGAGCAATGATGATATAAATACAGCAGACACAATGACATCAGGCAAGGCAGTTTACGGAAGTCTGTATGGTGTCAGTGATTCTGATTATTATGGTTTTCAGACAACAAAAGACGGATATATCGTGATCAATCTGCAGCATTCGAAAGTTACAGGACGGCAGAATAAGGCTATTTATGCAGTTACAGTCTGTGATACTTCCGGCAATTCGATCTACGAAATGACCAGTAAAGCGGAAGATGAAGCCACGGATTCCATTAAACTGGGACTGTCAGCAGGTAAATATTATATTAAGGTGGCAGGTCAGAATGCATATTACGGCGGAAACTATGTGATCAAAACTACCTTTAAGGCGTGCAGTACCTGGGAGCACGAGAGCAATGATACTTACGATACAGCAAATACGGCTGTTTCCGGCACGACATACAGCGGAGATATCCGTACTTACAGCGATGTAGATTATTTTAAAACATCACTTTCTGCAAATGGTTATATCAATGTGAAACTGACGCATCCGGTTGTGAGCGGACAGGAAACAACAAACATGTTTGTGCTCAGCGTGATCCGTAAAGTGGACAAAGACCAGTATACAGAAGTCTACACTACGAAGATCCGTGGCGGGGACACAAGCATTTCCACGCCGAACCTTGGATTGCCGAAAGGTGAGTATTACATTAAGATCGCAGGAACCGGAAATACGACGGGAACATTATTGAGCGGAACGAGTTATCCTGTAAACTATGATGTATGTATCAAAGCAAAGACAGCAAGTGACAGGGAAGTGGAGTCGAATGATTCTGCTGCCACTGCAAATACCGTAAAGAATGGAAAAACCTATTACGGAAGCACAAGCAGTTCCTCAGACAAAGATTACTATAAGATCAAAATGTCAAAAGCAGGCTATCTGCAGATTAAGTTTGGACATAAAAACAGTCAGAGTACAGCAAGCTGTTATAATGTTGTTCTTTACAATAAGGATAACAGTGAAATTTATAAATTTACGAATACCGGGACAGAGACTTCTTATACATCCTGTAAATTAGGACTGGATGCAGGGGAATATTATGTATGCGTCAGTCAGGCTTCGACTCTGTATACCGGAGACTACACGATCTGCCTGACACAGAAAGCAGCTTCTGGCTGGGAGACAGAGAATAACGGTGACTGGGCATCCGCAGATAATATACAGGTAGGCAAAGCGGTAAAAGGTGTGATCACAGGCTATTCATCAGACGAAGACTATTATCGTTTTACACTTACAAAAGCACAGTATATCAATTTCAGTCTGGCACATGAAAAGATCAATGATGCGGGAAGAAGCTGGTATGTAACACTTTATAATGCAAATGCTAAGAGAGGTTATCAGGATTATGACCATATCTATTCTTATGCAGGAAGTACTTATACAGAATCATCTGCAGTCAGATTAAGCAGAGGAACCTATTATCTGAAAGTGCAGGCATTTGCAAAAAATGCTGTAGATAAAGAATATACCCTCTGTGTAAATAAGATTGGAAATAAAAAGACAAGCGTAACTTCCGTAAAATCGACAGCATACAATAAACTGAAAGTTTCATGGAAAGTTGTGCCGGCTGCAGCTTCCTATCAGATTTACCGCAGCACGAAAAAAGATGGGGATTACCAGAATATAAAAACCATCGACAGTGTGGGAACCAGTTCCTGGACGGATAGCAGTGTAAAAACCGGAAAAACATACTATTACAAGATCAAAGTAGTTGTTAAGACGCAGAATGGAAATCAGACCAGTGGATTTTCCAATGTAAAATCTGCAAAAGCTGTACCGGCAAAGACAACACTAAAAGCGAAAGCATCCAATGCAAAGAACGTAAAGCTGACCTGGTCAAAGGTAAAAGGCGCAAATGGCTATGAGATTTACCGCAGCAACAGCAAAGATGGAAAATACCAGAAAGTAAAAACTATATCCAAAGGCGGTACGACATCTTATAAAGATGGAAAACTGAAAAAATCAACGACTTACTATTATAAGATCCGTGCATATCGTAAAGTGGATAGAAAGAAAGTATATGGAAGTTATTCTTCCGTTGTTTCCGTAAAGACCAAAGCAAAATAAAAGTAAAAAGAGATACCCCGGTGGGATGATCATCATACATTCTGCCAGGGTATTTTTAAGATTTTATGAAAATTCTGGTAAGATATATTCAAAGGTTAGGTTTTATGATAAAATAATATAGATTATGCAAAGGTATGAATGTGAGGTACTTCATGAGGAAAAGGGAAAGATATAAACATTTGCTGAATTTATTTGCTAATTTTGTAATGCTTGTGGCTGAGACAGCAATGTTTGCATTTATATGGTATAAAATGTATGTGCCGGAATTGGAGGATAAGTTCTGGAATAGAGGAAACTGGGCAGTAATCGGAATGTATGCATTGGTATTGTTCTTTTTTATCCGTACATTTGGCGGATACCGGATCGGATACCTTAGAATTACAGATATTTGTTTGTCGCAGATCCTTGGAATTTTGTTTGCAAATATTATCGAGTATTTTCAGATTTGTATGATTGCAAATGATTATATGTCAGCATCACCGCTTCTGTTATTGACGACAGCTGAGATTGCAGTGACACTGCCTACCGTTTTTGTTGTAAGATATTTTTATGTCAGATTATATCCGCCAAGACGTATGATCGTAATATACGGGGAACATTCTCCGGAAGAACTGATTTCCAAGATTAATTCCAGAAAAGATAAGTACAATGTTTGTGCAACTGCCAGCGCCTATATGGGATATGAGGCATTGTATTCTAAAATATTAGAGTATGAAGCGGTAGTTTTATGTGATCTTCCGGCAAGTATCCGTAATAAAATTTTAAAGTTCTGTTATGATCAGAATAAAAGAACCTATATTACACCGAAGATATCGGATATTATTTTAAATGGAACGGAACGAATCCATTTGTTTGATACACCTCTTATGTTGTCAAGAAATCAGGGACTTACGATAGAGCAGAGATTTGTAAAGAGGACTATGGATATCGTGTTTGCACTGCTCGCGATTGTTATTTCATCGCCGTTTTTACTGGTCATTGCAGTTGCAATCAAACTGTATGATGGGGGACCGGTATTCTATAAGCAGGAGCGTCTGACGAGAGACCGCGAGACGTTTCAGATTATCAAGTTTCGCAGCATGAAAGTAGATTCGGAAAAACAGGGAGCACAGCTTGCCAAAAAAGATGATGACAGGATCACACCGGTTGGAAAAATAATTCGAAGAACGCATTTAGACGAGCTTCCTCAGATTTTTAATATTTTAAAGGGAGAAATGTCTTTTGTTGGTCCTAGACCGGAAAGACAGGAAATTGCTGAAAAATATGAAGAAATTGTTCCGGAATTTCGGTTCCGCCTGAAAGTAAAAGCCGGATTGACAGGGTATGCACAGGTATATGGAAAATATAATACAACACCATATGATAAATTAAAACTGGATCTGACTTATATACAGACATATTCAGCGTGGTTAGATGTGAAATTAATGCTTATGACATTTAAGATTATGTTTCAGAAAGAAAACACAGAAGGTGTAGATGAAAAGCAGACGACAGCGATCAAAAAGGAATCATAGAGATGGAACAGACAAGCGAAGTACAGATATCTGTTATTATGCCGGTTTATAATGCACGGGATTATGTGGAGCAGTGACGGAAAGTCGCGCAATAAATACAAGTCAGCTAAAATGCAGTGGAAAGTTTACCGTTTTATAGGAAAGAACCGGCTAAATGCATTGGGTTATATGGTACATTACACATTAAATAGTGTCAAAAAATATACAAGAGGGTAAGGAAAATGAAAAAAAGGATTTTAGCAGTAATCATGGCAGTCTGCGTGAGTATGACAGCACTGCCTGCAGATGTACGTGCAGCAGAAGACAGTGCAGTTCAGACAGAAAGCACGCAGAAAACATCACCGTCAGAGAAATCAGCCCAGACAGAAAACACTGGGAATGCAGCAGAAGAGCTGACTGGAACGGAGATGGCAGAGACAGAAGAAGCAGCTGAAACGGAAGAAACAGCAGAGACAGAAGAAACGACCGAGACGGTAACAATCGAAACAGAGACGATTGAGACAGAAGAGCCGGCAGAGACAGAAACTTCGGAAACAGAGAAACCGGCAGAGACAGAAACAATCGAAACAGAAACTACGGAAACAGAGAGCACCGAGACGGAGACAGCTGAAACGGAGACAGAGGAGTCAACCGAAACGGAAACAACTGAAACAGAGACAGAAGAGCCGACCGAAACGGAGACTGCGGAGACAGAGACTGTCCAGGCAGCAGAACTTAACTACATGATGGTAGAGTCACCGTACGTTGAGACACCGGGAACGCAGAATGTGGTCTTAAGTCTTGGAACAGGCGATGAGCAGCTTTCGGATATCGTCTTAAATTATAAGAATCTGACCACCGGAAAAGCATATCAGACAAAAACTGCAGGAATAGAAGAGGATATGATCCGGTTTACCATGGATTTTTCAGAAAATGGACAGGCAGGAGAGTATCAGATCACTTCCGTGCAGTTTACACAGGAGAAAACAAAACAGGAAATCCTGCTATCAGACCTTGGCATGGATGTAAGATTTGGTGTCAATGAACAGGCAGAGACGAAACCGGATCAGGTACTTTATGATGAAGATGCCTATGCGGATGTGGATGCTGATGTTGTTACTATGAGCGCAGATGGAGAAGTTATTTCCGAAAACACTGTGGAAAATGTGCTGGAGCAGGGAATCTCAGATGCTGTCGCCAGTGTTGCGGATAACTTAAAAGGTGCGAACAGTAATGTGAAAGTCGTACTCGATCCGGGACATGATGGCACCCATGCAGGAGCATCCGGTTTTGGAGTACAGGAAGCGGATCTGACACTTAAGATCGCCACATACTGTAAAGAAGAATTATCTACCTATAATGGTATTACTGTTTATATGACAAGAGAGAGTGCAAGCTGTCCGGCAGGCGGCGGAGATAATATTGCATGTCTGGATGCCCGTGCAAACCTTGCAAAGAATGTGGGGGCAAATGTGTTAGTAAGTTTCCATTTAAATACTGCAAACGGAACAGCGAGAGGTGTGGAAGTTTATTATCCGAACAGCAACTATAATGCACAGGTAGGAGGCAATGGACAGGCACTTGCAAAGAAAATATGCGATAAATTGGCAGCACTTGGATTGAATTATCGTGGAACTTTGATTAGAAATGCATCTTATGATAAATATCCGGATGGTTCTGCAGCAGATTATTACGGTCTGATCCGTCGTTGTAAAAATAATGGCATTCCTGGTCTGATCATCGAGCATGCCTTTTTGGACAATGCAAATGATTATTATACATATTTAAGTTCTGATGAAAAATTAAAGGCACTCGGTGTTGCGGATGCAACTGCAATCGCTGAGTATTTCGGACTGACAAAAGGAGCAAAGACCGTAACGCTCAATTACACGCAGTCGAGAGCGGATGGTAGTCTTAGATTAAAATGGACAGGTCTCGATAATGTCGATTATTATGAAATTTATCGTAATACTGTGAATGATACAAACTATCCTAAGATTGACGAAGTATCGGATGCTACATCTTATATTGATGATACCGTAAAGGCAGGGACAAAATATTACTATCTGGTCCGTCCGGTATTTAACGATGGAACTGCAGGAGAGTATTCTAAACCCATCTCAGGTGTGGCATTAGGAAAAACAAACCTCACAAAGATCAAGGCAAAGAGTGGAAAGAAGATTACCCTGACCTGGAAAAAGGTTTCTAAAGCAGAGGGATATCTGATCTATCGTCAGGACAGCAGTGACAGTAAATTTTATCAGATTGGCACGGTAAAATCCGGCAGTACACTCACTTACACAGATACTGTAAAATCCAATAACAAAACATATACCTACAAAGTACAGGCTTACAATACAAACAATGGCAGACAGGGTGTCGGTGCATATTCTTCCACAAAATCTGCAAAGACACTTGCAAAAGCAAAAATTACAGGAATCACATCCTCGGATGAGGAAGTATTAAAAATTTCCTGGAATAAGGTAAGCGGTGCAAAGGGATATATCATTTCCCGCAGCACAAAGAAAGATAGTGGTTATAGTGAAATAGATACAGTATCAGGAGAAAAGACAACATCCTACACAGATGATACTGTAAAAGCAGGAAAGACCTATTACTATAAGGTCGAAGCATATAATGTCAACAGCGGTACAAAAGGATACGGCGGTGCATCAGACGCGGTGGCAGGAAAAACTGCAAAGCGCACAAAAATCACATCAATCGTTTCCACAAATGAAAAGACCTTGACGATCAAGTGGAATAAGATCACAGGAGCTTATGGTTATCGCATCAAACGAAGTACCGATGAAGATGGTACTTACAAAGTTGTTAAGACGATTAAATCCGGAAACACGACCAGCTACAAAGACACCAGTGTAAAAGCAGGAAAGACCTATTATTACACGGTTGAGACTATGGTAAAGACAGGAGACAATATCTGTTATAGCGGTGATTCAGCGTCCATGGAAGGAAGAACAGCGAAAAAGGCAAAGATCAAGTATGCTGTTTCAAATGGAAGTAATCAGATTGAAGTAAACTGGGGAGCAGTGAGCGGTGCCTACGGCTACCGGATCAAACGCAGTACGTCAAAGAATGGTACTTATAAAGTGGTTGCCACTTTAAAAGGAAAAAATAATACGACCTATCAGGATAAAAATGTAAAAACTGCAAAGACCTACTATTATAAGATAGAGACGATCAACAAGGTAAATGGCAAAAAAGGATACAGCGGTAATTCGGCAGCTGTGTCGGCAAAGACTTTGAAAACTACATCCATTACAGCAGTAAAGGCAACCGGAAGTACTTCCGTAAGACTGGAATGGAAAGCTGTGGATGGGGCATCCGGTTATCAGATTTACCGGAGTACGTCAAAAGACAGTGGTTATAAAAAGGTCGGACAGGTCAAAGGTAAAAATACGAAAAAATATGAGGATAAAACATTAGAAGCCGGAAAAACTTACTATTATCAGGTTCGTGCATATAAGAGCAACAGTGCTAAAAACGGTGTGGCATCTTTCTCAAAAGCACAGAAGGCATGGACGATCAAACAGGTGGTATTCTCCCAGATCACAAGTGACAGCAAAAATCAGGTCACACTTGGCTGGAAGAAAGTTTCAAAAGCACAGGGGTATGATATTTACCGGAGCAGCAAGTCAAACAGTGGATTTGAGAAGATCGCTGCGATCTCATCCGGTGCGACACTGACTTATACGGATAAAGATGTAACAAGCGGAAATACTTATTATTACAAAATCGCTGCAACCTACAAGATCAAGGGAAGTGCAGGCAGAGGAAGTTACAGTAATGTAGCACAGGTTCCTGTTCTGAAACAGGGAGGTATTTCTTCTATTACATTGGGAGACAACAATGTATTAAATATTTCCTGGAACAGTGTGGATAATGCAAGCGGTTATGAACTTGCCGGTGCAATCAGTGAAAAAGGAAGCTATACCACGTTACAGACTTCCGGTGCAACTTCCTTTACACACAGTAATCTGACACAGGGAACAACCTATTACTATAAAGTAAGAGCATATAAGGACTTAAGCAGCGGAATCCGTATGTACGGACCATGGTCAGCGGTGAAATCAAAAGCAGCAGCTCATGAGATCATGGGTACAAGCAGTGTGACGGTAGATCAGATGGTATCTTATTATAATAAACGATATACATTCCCGGCAGATACTTACCGTGATAAGGGAGCAGATTCTGCGGAGGCATTCTTTAAGATCTTAAAAGAAGAGGCAGAAGCCGAGGGTGTAAGAGCAGATGTATTATTTGCGCAGGTTATGTTAGAGACCGGAGGATTACAATTCGGCGGAGATGTGCAGCCGAGTCAGTGTAACTTTGGAGGACTCGGTGCAGTCGGTGGCGGTGCAGCAGGTGAGACTTTTGCAGATGTAAGAACCGGACTCCGTGCGCAGGTACAGCACTTAAAAGCATACGCAAGTACAGATGGATTAAACAATGCATGTGTGGATAAGCGTTTCCAGTATGTATCGCGTGGAACAGCCAGATACGTGGAGTGGCTTGCGATTCCGCAGAATCCATATGGAAAAGGCTGGGCAGCAGATGCGGAATATGGCACGAAGCTGCTTCGGATCATGGATAGTTTATAAACGAAAAAGTATGGTGATATAAATGATAGAACAGAATTATTCCGTTTTAATGTCTGTATATAGAAAAGAAAAAGCTGAGTATTTGCAAAAAAGCATTGACAGCATGCTCTCCCAGACAGTACCACCGCAGGATTTCGTGATTGTATGTGATGGATTGCTGGGGGATGAATTAAATCAGGTACTCCAGAAAAAAAAGCAGGAGTATCCGGAATGTTTTCAGATAGTTCAACTGCCTGAAAACCGAGGACTGGGAGAAGCACTCAAAGAAGGACTGGTTTATTGTAAAAATGAACTGGTTGCACGAATGGACAGTGACGATATCAGTGTGCCAAAGCGTTGCGAATGGCAGTTAAAAGCCTTTGCGGAAAATGACATATCAGTTGTCAGTGGGGCTGTCCAGGAGTTTGTGGAGGATACAGCACAGGCTGGTGCTATCAGATATGTTCCGGAAGCATCAGAAAAGGTGGTGACATATGCAAAAAAAAGGAATCCTTTCAATCATCCGGCAGTGATGTTTAAAAAAAGTGATGTTATAAAAGCAGGAAGTTATATGGACTGTCATGGTTTTGAGGATTATTATCTATGGCTCCGTATGCTCTCAGGCGGGATGAAGGGATATAATCTATCTGAAGTGCTAGTGTACATGAGAGTCGGTAATGGCATGTATGCGAGGCGCGGAGGAGTTTCATACTTGAAAGATATGGCAGAGTTTCGGAAAATCATGTTAAATAGCGGATACATTAATTTACTGGAATTTCTGACATCTGTCATAGCCCGTGGAATTGTAATCCTGATGCCTGCGAATCTGAGAAAAACAGTATATTCGGT
>ERZ1034939.644-NODE-644-length-20901-cov-8.490742_pt1 | contig 20901 bp, 18 predicted proteins | sample MGYA00520626_ERZ1034939 | MGnify/ENA primary metagenome ERZ1034939 (study PRJEB33766, sample SAMN09781751) | gut metagenome | biome: gut microbiome | host: Homo sapiens | place: Madagascar | study: EMG produced TPA metagenomics assembly of the PRJNA485056 data set...
TATTGTTGAAGATTATGGAATATCTAAATATGCCCCGGTGATTGCCACGCTGTTGAAAAATCCAACTTTGATTTTACCACAATAGAGGGGAGAGAAAGCAAGCTGTCACGGTTCCCCGTTACGATAAAAAATGCCACCATCTGAAAAAGGATTTGTGTACCCACTCCCATCCAATTTGTGGTACAATATCAATTAACAACAACATACCATACCAAAAGGAGGACATCCAATGCTTTTTATAGAATATCCCAAATGTTCCACTTGCCAGAAAGCGAAAAAATGGCTGGATGAACATGAGATTACATATACGGACCGTCACATCGTAGAGCAGAATCCGTCCTACGAGGAGTTGAAAGACTGGCATGAAAAGAGCGGTCTGCCATTAAAGAAATTTTTCAACACCAACGGACTTTTATATAAAGAAATGAAGCTTAAGGACAGGCTTCCCGAAATGAGCAGGGACGAGCAGTTAAAGCTGCTTGCGACAAACGGAATGTTGGTAAAACGTCCGCTGATCGTAGATGGAAGTACGGTAATTACCGGTTTTAAAGAAAAAGAATGGTCAGAGCACTTCTTATAAAAATAAGAATGTGGTTTTCATAAAAGGACTTGCAGGAATGGAGGATCATTATGATTATAACAATTGCCAGACAATGCGGATGTGAAGGGGACGAAGTAGGAAGAAGGTTATCAGAATTATACGGTATTCCGTGTTATTCCAAAAAGGAACTGATCGAGCTTGCAAAAGAGAAAAAAGTGTATGAAAAGTATCCGTTTTATTTTGGGGAACGGCAGGTTAATGATATGATGAGCATGGTTGCGGATGATATGAATTTAAAGGTGCGTGAGACACCGAAAAAGGCATTAACGGCGTTGTTTGATGATCAGCCGTGCATCGTGATCGGTCGTGCATCGGATTATGCGTACAAAGAACATGCGGATGCGGTTCGTATTTTCCTTTGCGGGGACAAGAAAACAAGAATTGAAAAAATCGCAGAGAAACACCAGGTATCAGAGTCGAAAGCAAAAATGATCGTGGATGACACAGACCGTCGAAGAAAGCAGTATCATAATTATTATTCCGGGGAAACCTGGGGATTAGCAGATAATTATGATCTGTGTTTAGATGAGTGCAGACTTGGGATTGATGGTGTGGCTGCAGTTGTCTCGGCTTATATCAGTCAGATCAGGGGAAAGAAGTGATCTAAGGATAGTAGAAACAGGACTGGGAGTAAAAACGGTCGGAAGGGAGAGCAGCATGGCATACTATTTAGCAGAAGGTGCGATTGTAAAAGGAGATGTTACGATCGGAGAAGATTCAGGAATATGGTATCATGCAACGGTGCGTGGAGATACTGACAGGATTACGATCGGAAGCAGGACGAACGTACAGGATAATGCGGTCCTTCATGTGGGAGACGGGCATGCGCTTACCATTGGAAACGATGTGACGATCGGGCATGGTGCGATTGTACACGGATGTGAGGTCGGCAATAATACATTGATCGGAATGGGTGCGATCATATTAAATGGTGCAGTGATCGGCGATAACTGTATCATTGGTGCAGGGGCTCTTGTGACACAGAACATGGAAATCCCGGATGGCAGCCTTGCATTTGGAAATCCGGCGAAGATAATAAGAAAGCTGACAGAGGAAGAAATTAAGTCAAACCATAACAACGCGCTGTTGTATGTGGGAGAAGCAAAAAATCAGTTGATGCTGGTATGAGCAGAGATCAGGATAAATATTAATATTTATCCGTTATATTTATAAAAATGGATGTTTCCAATAGATTAAATGAGGAAACATCCATTTTTTGTATATGTTTTTTATTTTATTCCCTGATCGAATCAAGTGCATTGGAAATATCTGCAATTAAGTCTTCCTTATCCTCAAGACCGAGGCTGATACGGATAAGTTCTGCCGGAACGCCGGCTTCTTTTAACTGTTCGTCGGTCATCTGGCGGTGTGTGGATGTTGCAGGATTTAAGCAGCAGGTTCTTGCGTCAGCAACATGTGTTTCAATCGCACCGAGTTTTAAATTCTGCATAAATGTGGAGGCAGCACCACGTCCACCTTTTAAACCGAAAGAGACAACACCACAGCCACCATTTGGCAGATATTTTTTTGCACGCTCATAATATTTGCTGGAAGGCAGTCCTGGATAGTTGACATAGGCAACTTTAGGATGTTTTTCTAAAAATTCAGCAACAGCCTGACCGTTTTCCACATGTTTTGGCATACGGACATGCAATGATTCAAGACCGAGATTTAAGATAAAAGCGTTCTGTGGAGACTGCATACAGCCGAAGTCACGCATCAGCTGTGCGGTACATTTTGTAATAAAAGCACCTTTTTTACCAAATTTTTCTGCATAGGTAATTCCATGATAGCTTTCATCCGGTGTACACAGTCCTGGATATTTGTCGGCATGAGCCATCCAGTCAAATTTACCACTGTCCACGATCGCTCCGCCTAAGGCAGCTCCGTGACCATCCATGTATTTGGTCGTGGAGTGGGTTACGATGTCAGCACCCCATTCAAACGGGCGGCAGTTGACTGGAGTCGGGAACGTGTTATCGATCACAAGCGGAACGCCGTTGGCATGGGCAACTTTTGCAAATAGTTCGATATCTAAAACGGTGAGTGCAGGGTTAGCAATCGTCTCACCAAACATAAGCTTTGTATTTGGCTTAAATGCTGCATTTAATTCTTCCTCAGTAGCATCAGGAGAAACAAATGTGGTCGTGATTCCCATTTTTGCCATCGTGACAGCGAGCAGGTTGAAAGTACCACCATAGATAGAGGAGGAAGCAACGATGTGATCGCCACATTCACAGATATTGAACATGGCAAGAAAATTGGCTGCCTGTCCGGAAGAAGTTAACATTGCAGCCGAACCGCCTTCCATAGCTGCAATCTTTGCAGCGACGATATCGTTGGTAGGATTCTGAAGGCGGCTGTAAAAATAACCATCTGCCTCTAAATCAAAAAGTTTTCCCATATCCTCGCTGGTACTGTATTTAAAAGTGGTAGACTGGATGATCGGCACCTGTCTCGGTTCTCCATTGCCAGGTGTGTAACCTGCCTGCACACATTTTGTCCCCATTCTGTATTCACTCATAGAAATCTAATCCTCCGTTTCTGCACTGTTTTATAAAAACAGCTGCATTAAAAATTCCTTCGCGATTCATCACATTAGTAAGAAAAAGCGCATAAAAATATCGTATCATTCATAGGAAGATTTTACAAGGGAATATCTTTTGATTTTAAAAAATTTGTGATACAGTAGGGAAGAAAAAATATAGAGCATGTCAGGTTTGAATAAAAAGAGAGAAGTGTGATTGAAAAGTGAAATTACAGCCATTTCAGACATTAAAACATTACGATAAGCAAAATCTTCCAAAGGACATTCTTGCTGGAATCATCATCATGGCAGTTTCTATCCCGATTTCCATGGGATATGCACAGATTGCAGGACTTCCGGCAGTTTATGGATTATACGGCTCGGTGTTCCCGATCATTTTATTTGGGCTTTTTTCCACGTCACCGCAATTTATTTTTGGTGTGGATGCGGCTCCGGCAGCATTGATCGGTTCAGCTATTGTGGGACTTGGCATTGAAGGCGGAACGAAAGAGGCCATGGCAGCAGTGCCTGTACTGACTTTTTTTGTGGCACTGTGGCTTCTGGCATTTTATTTTATGAAGGCAGGAAAACTGGTCAATTTTATTTCTGCACCGGTCATGGGAGGATTTATCACCGGAATCTGTACCACGATCATACTGATGCAGGTGCCAAAGCTGATGGGTGGAACGGCAGGAGTCGGAGAACTTTTTGAACTGGCAGAGCATATTGCAGGGACGGCAGGTCAGATCAATCTGCCGTCGCTTGTGATCGGACTTTTTGCACTTGTGATCCTTCTGGTTTCGAAAAAGCTGATCCCAAAGTTTCCGATGGCAGTTGCACTGATGGCAGCAGGGGCACTTATGACACGGTTTCTGCCGGTCAGGGAGTGGGGCGTACAGACGCTTGCAGCAGTAGAACCCGGAATGCCGGAATGGAGCATACCGGATTTTTCAGTGATTGCACCGAAGGATGCAATCATCACAAGCCTGTCGGTTGCCGTTGTCATAATGGCTGAGACTTTGCTCGCAGAGAACAGTTTTGCTCAGAAAAACGGTTATAAGATTGACGATAATCAGGAACTTTTTGCATTTTCCATAGGAAATTTTGTCGCAGCGTTTACCGGCTGCTGTCCGATCAATGGATCGGTATCACGTAGTGCAATGGGGGAACAGTATCAGGCAAAAACACAGCTTACCGGTATCATGGCAGGGGTGTCGATGATCATTCTTCTTTTATGTGGAACCGGTTTTATCGGATATCTGCCGATTCCGGTACTGACGGCGATCGTGATCTCAGCACTGCTTGGTGCAACAGAGTTTGAACTTGCGGTCAGGCTGTGGAAAGTTAGCCAGACGGAGTGTTTCATTTTTATAGGAGCTTTTCTTGGTGTGCTGATGCTTGGTACGATCAATGGTGTTTTGATCGGAATCATTCTTTCTTTTACGGAAATGATCATCCGTACATCAAAACCGGCAAGGTGCTTTTTAGGAATCCAGCCGGGACACCAGCATTTCAGGGATCTGCAGGAAGGCAGCCAGATTCATGCGGTGGAGGGCGTTCTGATCTACCGTTTCAGCAGCAACCTGTTTTTTGCAAATATCGGGGTACTGCAGAAGGATATTGAGGAGCATATCAAAGACGATACCAAAGCAGTTATTTTAGATGCAGGAGGTATCGGAAGCCTGGATATCACGGCGGCAGACCGTCTGGAGATTTTATACAGATCTTTGAAGGAAAAGGGAATCCGCTTTTACATGACTGAGCACATTGCAGATGTGAATGAGCAGCTCCGGAAATTAGGACTCGGTTATCTGATAGAGGAGGGCTGCGTGCGAAGAACCATACATATCGCATTAAAAGATATGGGAATCAACAGACCTTATCCGCTTGAAGGCGGTGTGGATAACGTGGAGCGCAGTGCGTCGAGAAAACGTGCTGATAACCGTGTCCAGGAGTTTGTCTGGGCATTTGGTTCAGAGACGGAAGATGAGATCGAAAAACAGATCGTACTTCAGATTGAGCAGTTAAAGCAGACGGGGGATGTTGAAAATCTGTTTCATGGCAGATGGGCACATATGGAGGCACTGGATGAAGATGAGTGGCTCGAACATTTAGAGGAACATTTAAAGGAAATCGTTAATATCTCCGGCAAGGACGAGATGACGTTAGCGGGCAAACTGGAGGCACACCGGAAAGAAGTGCATGACCGTATCTCAAAGGAGCATCCGGAGTTAGCGGAGCGCTTTAAAGAGCGCAGACATCTGTTAGATGAACATTTGCAAGAGCGCAGACCGGAGGTGTATGAGCTGGTGTTAGAGCTTAGGGAGAAGAGGAAAGAGTAGAAAAAGGAACTAGTGAAAATTCATAAAGATAACAGGAAATATAAAATTATAATGACATATGTATAAACTTATGTTATCATTCATCCAAAGCATTACATTCTAGCAAAATCTACAAGGCAGACTGTGAGAAATTATATCATAGTATAAGCCGTTTCAAAACAAGTCAAAACCACGTTAAGGGCTTTGTATATCAATAAGCAAGCCACCACGTCGGATATCAGAATTTTCAATGCTTTTAAATCACCAGCCAAATAAAAGTAAAAGCAGGGAGAATTCGAAAATATCACGCGACTCTCCCGAACAAAAGGGAGGAAACGATTATCGCGCAAAAGACAAAGAAATCGTCATCAGACAAAGCCAAAAAGATCCAGTGGCATCCTGCGTTTTATGCAGCAGCGGAACTGGAACTAAAAGAAAACATCGAGGAACTGGATTTAATATCGGAGTACCATTTGAGTAAGGAACCGATCCGTATCGATCTTTTGATCATAAAAGAAGAAAATGCAGACAAAGTGATGAAAAATGAAATCGGTCATATCATGCGAAAGTACAATGTGTTAGAATACAAAGGACCGGGGGATGAACTGTCGATAGATACACTTTATAAGACATTAGGCTATGCCTGCCTTTATAAAGGATATGGAAAAACAATCAATGAAATCCCGGCGGACGAACTGACGGTATCATTGTTTCGAGAGGCATATCCCAAAAAACTATTTTGGGAATTAGAACGAAAAGGATATGTATTGGAAGAAAAATATCCAGGTATTTATTACGTGAGCGGGAACATTTTATTCCCGGTGCAGATTGTGGTGATCAGCAGGTTGAACCGGACTATGCACAGCAGCCTAAGAATCTTATCTGCAAATGCCGATATAGAGGATATCAGGAAGTTCTTAGAACAAACGGAAAACATGAAGACACCGCGGGAGCGGAATAATATAGATGCAGTATTACAGACAAGCGTCAGTGCAAACTATGAAATATATCAGAAGGTAAGGAGGGCGAATGGTATGTGCGAAGCATTACGGGAATTAATGAAAGATGAAATAGAGCAGGATGTAGCAAGAGGAGAAGCAAGAGGAGAAATGCGTGGCAGAGCGGAAGGAATTGTAGATACATGTTGTGATCTAGGGTTGCCAGAAGACGCTATTTTAGAGCGGTTGCAGAAAAAACTAAATATATCATTACAGACTGCCCAGGAATATCTAAAGACTTTTGGAAAACAGATCGTAAAAAATTAACGAACGTCAGGAAAATCAAAAACATATGAACTATCAGCAAAAAGATTTAGTGAGAATAGCAAAACGGGAAAACAATACCAAAAGAGGTTATCTGGTAGTAGATCCACTGCTGGGAAAACATGTTCCGGTAGAACCTTCGAAAGCACTGAATTTATTCAAAAATCTTGCAGCGGAGATTCAGGGAAAATATGAAGGTGAGAGGCTGCTTTTAATCGGTTTTGCAGAAACCGCGACAGCAATCGGTGCACAGGCTGCGATCACACTGGGGACAAAGTATATCCAGACAACGCGGGAAGTGATACCGGATGTCAGCTATTTGTTTTTCTCAGAGGCGCACAGCCATGCGACTGAGCAGAAATTAGTAAAAGATGATATTGACCGTGTGATCAATGAGACAGACAGAATCGTATTTGTGGAGGATGAAGTGACCACGGGCAATACGATCATGAATATCATCAGAATCATACGAAGGGAATATCAGAGAAAGGTAAAATTTGCAGTTGCTTCGCTGCTAAACGGAATGACGGAAGAATATTTAAAAATCTATAAGGAGGAAGAAATCGATCTTCATTATCTGGTAAAAACGGATCATTCCGGATACAGTGCGATTGCAGAGAAATATCATTGTGATGGTTTATCTATTCGTGCAATACAAGAGGATCACACGCAGGAAAAATTAGCAGTCAGCATACAGGACAAAATCTGGAATGAACTGCCACACATCATATCAATTCCGGGATGGATGAATGCGAGACGTTTCGTTGATGCAAAACAGTATGAGACTGCGTGCAGAAAACTTGCGGAAACTGTAATCGCGGAAACAGGTGTGAAACAGGGTGAGCGCGTACTTGTGATCGGCACGGAAGAGTTTATGTATCCCGCACTTCTGACAGGGCAGGAAATAGAAAAAATGGGATGTGAGGTCCGCAGTCATTCTACGACAAGAAGTCCGATTGCGGTCAGCACGGAGGAAGAATATCCACTGCACTGCAGGTATGAACTGCGCAGCTTATATGATCCTGACCGGAAAACTTTTATTTATGATCTGGAAAATTATGACAGGGTTATCGTTATGACGGATTCGGCATTAGTGTCATTAAAAGGATTAGAAACGCTGACTTACGCACTTCGCATGAAAAATGAAAATATAACGGTGATACGCTGGTGTTAAAGAGGGCACAGGAATAAGGGCATAATGTGAAAATAAAATTTTTCCCATACGAAATTTGTGTCTCAGCAGCAAACATGCGATGTAATGGAAAGCAGGAAAGAATGGAGACAAGATTAAATGAGAAGTTCATACCGGGATGAGGACGTGACTCTTCTGTTAAAAGATATCACCGGCATGGTGCAGCCACAGCCGACCGAAGAGAGAGAAAAACTGATACAGGCGGGAAAACATTACAGTGAAATGCTGCCGGTCGAATATGTCCCGACAGAAAAATATATGCAGGTGTACCGGGAAGCGTTGAAAAATTATGCAAAACCGGTAGCACTTGCTGTCGGAAGACTTGCAGATAAGATCATTGAAAAAAAGGGACAGGACATTGTGCTCGTCTCACTGGCTCGCGCCGGTATTCCAATCGGAATTTTGGTCAAAAGATATATTGCAAAAAAATATCAGGTCAATGTACCGCATTATTCCATTTCCATTATCCGCGGCAGAGGGATTGATGACAATGCGATGAAATATCTGTTAAGCCGGTATGAACCGGGACAGTTATTGTTCGTGGACGGATGGATCGGAAAGGGCGCGATTTTAAATGAATTAAAAAAGGATCTTGCCCAGTATGAAGGTGTATCATCCGATATCGCAGTCATAGCCGATCCTGCCAATGTGACAGAACTGTGCGGCACGCACGATGATATTTTAATACCGAGTTCCTGTCTTAACAGCACTGTGTCAGGACTGATCAGCAGGACATTCTTAAGGAGTGATATCATTGGAAAAGATGATTTCCATGGAGCCGTCTATTACGGAGAATTAAAAGATTCGGATCTGTCCTATGGATTTATCCATACGATCGAGAACGAGTTTGAGATGGATGTGGAAAAAGAAAATAAGTGTGTGGAAGGCTCTGGTATTGATGAAGTAAAACAGATTGCAAAGACATTTGATATTGATGATATCAATCTGATCAAACCGGGAATCGGCGAGGCAACAAGAGTATTGCTGCGAAGAGTTCCATGGAGGATATTGATTGATGAGAGGTACAAGGGCGATCCGCAGCTGGGGCATCTGGTGAGATTAGCTGAGGAAAAAAATGTGCCGATCCAGTATTATCCGATGAAACATTATAAATGCTGCGGTATCATTAAAAAAATGTCAGATATATAAAAAATACTGCCGGTTTCCAGGAAAATTTATGCATACATCAGTTTGGTCTCGTCATGCCAAAGAAATTTATGTATACATCAGTCTGGTCTGTCATGCCAAAGAAATTTGTGCATACATAAGTTTAGTCTGTTATGCCAAAGACCTCTGCCAGAAATAAGATTTTTTCTGCCCAGTTATGGTGGGTCTTGTATTCGTTCATGCGTTCACCCGCAAGATTTCCGGAGACAAGCGAGTCTGATTTTTTATCCCAGTTTAAAATTGCTTTTGCATCGTTAAAATCTGATCTTGTAACCTGATAAACTTTGTTTACGACAGAAATCTGATTTGGATGAATGACTGTTTTTCCGGTAAAGCCGCAGAGTTTATCATCTTTTAGTTCCTGAATCAGGCCATTTTCCCAATTATACCCGGAATAATATTCCCATACTGGTCCGGAAACGACGTAGTCCATGCCGTAAACAGTTATGATATCAGAAAAAATATCAGCGACAGGTCTGATCCGGTGAATGGACTCGTCACAATGACGGCGGAATCCAAACATGTGACACAGATCATTTCCTCCGACACGGATATTTAAAACGAGATCTTCCACATGGGAAAGCCTGTCTTTCAGATCATACAGGATATCGATACGGTGCCGCAGGTCAATGATAGAAGAACTCTCATAGATCGGCATCATATATAATTTCCTGGAAGCCTGTTCGTTAGCCCGGATCATTTCTTCTATATAAGAGCTGGCGTTGTCAGTAGTAAATTTCGGTATGATATAACCGGTGATCAGCTTTATGCTGTCGCCGAAAGCCTTTGTTAAGCGTCCAATCTGACCGGCATTGCGGACGCGGATAAAGATTTTCGGAAGGTAAAAAGGATGATCCTGAAAACTTTCAAATATCTGATGGATGGAAGAGATAAGATCCTGCTCTGCTTCTGTCACATAGTTGTCATTGATCGTATCTTCAAGGCATAAAGCCAGAGAATATTTAGTTCCAAATTTTTCATGAATCACAGAGTCGGCAATCGTTTTTTTATTGGCGGGACAATAGAGCAGTGCACCGACACTGTAATAAATAATATCGTTTTTCAATTTGTAAAAATCCCCCTGAGTGTATAAAAACTCTTCAAAATAACACAAGTTTAACAACAGATTGCAAATTGAATTATAGCATTAATATAGGCAAAAAGATAGATAGATTCGATGCCGGACGTTTTCTTGAAAACAGGATGCCGGTATGCTATACTTTTAGATGATTTTTATAGAATATTGTGCTCTGTGAAACAGGGTTTTTGAGGAAGGAATAGTATGGGTAACGGTGGTAAAAAGATACGGCTGTCATTTAACTCTCCGGTTATTTTGGGATTTACGCTTGCCTGTTTTATCGTACTGATTTTAGATAAAGTAACAGGCAGTGCATCCACGCGTGCATTTTTCAGTGTCTACCGGTCATCGTTAGCAAGTCCGTTCACATACATCCGGTTTTTTGGACATGTATTCGGACATGCCAGCTGGGATCATTTCTTTGGAAATATTATGATGTTATTGGTTGTAGGGCCGCTTTTGGAAGAAAAGTATGGGTCGGCAAATATTTTATTTGTAATTTTAACGACAGCGCTGGTGACAGGTGTGATCAATTTCATATTTTCCCCCAATGTCCAGCTTCTTGGAGCAAGTGGTGTTGTATTTGCGTTTATATTGCTGGCATCATTTACGAGTATTGAGGATGGAAAAATACCGCTTACATTTATTCTTGTTGCGCTGATCTATATCGGGCAGCAAGTGTATGATGGTATCTTTATCAGGGATAACGTCTCGAATCTGACACATATTTTGGGAGGCATTGTCGGTTCAGGCCTTGGCTATGTGATGAACAAAAACAAAATGAACAGATATTGAAGGTGAGAATGCGCTATGTTAGAACACAAAAAGATTCACAGCCTTGATGATTACTTTGTCGATCTCGATAGCAGACAAAGCAGAGAGGTGTATTTTTACCGGATCAATGGATACACGGAAAAAATCGGTGATTTTATAAAAAAATATTATGACACGGCAAGAAGAAAGGGCGTGGTGATCGAAGGGAAAATCCCTAATCCGGATGAGCAGAATCTTGCGTATTATTCGGAAATTATGGGTATGGATTTTCGGATGGATCCGTCATTTATAACCGCTGGGTTAAAGAAATGGCTGCCGCGTATGAACGATCTGCAAAGGAAGAATGTGGCAGATTCGATTTATGACTCGCTTGATTCCATGAGACGGAATGGAAAAACAGAGAATATGCAAAAAAATGCATATATCAAATTTATGTGCTGGCTGTATTACAAATTTGAGCGGATTGTAAACCAGCTTGGGGCAAATGAACTGCCCAAGATCCTTTATGAGGGGGATATCAGTAATTACGAGCTGATGCTGATATCAATCCTGTCAAATGCAGGGTGTGATGTGGTGTTGCTGCAGTATCACGGTGATGCAGGGTACCTTAAGTCAGATCCGGATTCCGTTTTATCGGACGATCTAAAAATGGAGGGGATGACAGCTTTCCCGGAAGAATACTGCTTAAAGAAAGTCCGTGAAGCGATACAAAATGATTTTGAAAAAGAACGGCTGTATGGAAATCTTCCTTCTGTCAATAACTGTACGAATGCCTGGATCAGCGGAAAAGGATTTGAAGATATCAAAAAAAGTGTGTTGAGCAGAGGGACAGATTCCCGTTTCTTTTATAATTGTTTTTACCGGATCAATGGAGCAGAGGACAAGCTGACTTATGCAAACGAATTGTTTCAGCTGCAGCTTGAACTGAAAAATGCCAGACGAAAGACTGTGATCGTAAATGGAGAGATTGAAAGACCGACACCGGATGAGATCGCAGATATCCGGCGAGGAAACTATGCAAAGATAGATCAGCTTGTCATGGATCTTTCCGCAAATATTAAATATCCGGCAAATATGGAACTGCAGAAGATCATGCATAAAACATTTGTTGATATTCTTCTTGCAGAATTTAGCAAAGAAGGCGATAATTTAAACAGGCTCACCAGTAAGGCGGTATATCTGTTGTGCTGGCTAAAGAGATATCTGCCGTCTTTATTTTCTGACTGGAAGATGCCGGAAATCGGATGTTTTATTCACATGGGTGGTTGTCAGAATGAAAATGAGGCACTGTTTCTTAAGTTTTTAGCAAGACTGCCGGTTGATGTGGTGATCCTGTGCCCGAACCGGAATGTACCTTGTCAGCTTACAGATCCTTTGCTGTATGAACTGAATTATGAGGAAAGTCTTACCATGGAAAGGTTTCCGGAAGAAAATTCACAGGTTAAAATGGGAACAGTGGCATATCATGCGGAGAGAGAACTGGATACATTAATGTATCAGGACACCGGAATGTACCGGAATCAGCAGTATGGAAAGGCGAATATCATCAGCCTGCAGACCATGTATGAAGAAATAAAGATCCTGTGGGATCAGGAGCTGAAGTACCGGCCGGATTTTAGTGTGGTCGATGGTGTGGTCAACATACCGGTTATTTTTGCAAAGGTTTCCGGTGTAAAAGATGGACAGACGGATCATTACTGGACATCAGTAAAAGAATTGGTTACGGAAGATACCATTGTGATAAAAAAGGCGCCTTATATAGAGCCGATGGCACCGAATCCGATGAAAATGTATGCTGCCGAATTTTTTAAGAATGGAAAATTGCAGCGAAATAAGATCAAAGCACATCCGAAATATCCGTATGGTATCCTGAGAGAAGATATACAGGAAATGATTCTCGATAAGATGCAGCTTTTGATCAATCAGAAAATGATAAAGGGAATCGGGGAAAATGGCATGGAATATACAGTCATTGCGCAGATTTTAAATCTGCCAAAGGATATTGTAAGACTGATCCAGAAATTTGATCTTACCCGGAAAAATCCGAAAATGATCTACATTAATACATCGGAGACGGTAATTTCGTTAGAGGATTCGATCCTGACAGCATTTTTACATCTGATTGGATTTGATATCGTATTTTTTGTACCGACAGGATATCAGAGTATTGAAAAATATTTTAACGGGCAACTAATGGAAGAACACCAGATCGGGGAATATAAATATGATCTGCAAGTCCCTGACCTGAATAGTATTTCATTTGGCAGTACACGCTACACTTGGCGGGAGAAATTTTTTAAGAGAGGTAATTAGTGCGAAAAATCAGATTTTTCACACGCAGAAATGGAGGAATAGTATGGGACTTGATTTTAGCAAAACAATGACTGCGGAAGCACCGGCAGCCACAGCAGTTCCGGACACAAAGGATGAGATCGCTGTTGTGGAACAATATGATATTGTTGCCGACAGGGAAAAAATGAACTCAGAACTGGTCAATTCTGATGAAGTTGACCGGATCGTCAGTACGATCGAGATCAATAATCTTGAGACAATCGTCACATTTGGAGCAGAGGTGGCAGAGGAGATTTCAAAGGCTTCGGATGTTGTGTTAAACAGTATGAATATGTCACAGTTAGACGATACCAGCGAAATGTTAAAAACGTTAGCAAAGATCATGGATCAGTTTGATATCGATGAGATCAAAGAAAATCCGGGACTGTTTGGAAAATTATTTGGAAATATGAAAAAACAGCTTGACAAGATTCTTGCAAAATACCACACAATGGGCGAAGAAGTCGATAAGATCTACGTTCAGCTCAAAGGCTATGAGTCGGAGATCAAACAGTCAAACCGTAAATTAAATACGATGTTTGAGGCAAATGTAAATTATTATCATGAACTCGTGAAATATATTCTTGCCGGCGAGCAGGCATGCAAAGAAATCGAAGCATATATTGCGAAAAGACAGCAGGATATGGAGACTACTGGAGACGAGTCGATCCGGTTTGAACTTACCAGTTTAAATCAGGCATTGATGATGATGGAGCAGCGTACACAGGATCTTCGAACAGCAGAGAATGTTGCAATGCAGTCCATTCCGATGATCAAAACGATGGAATTCAGCAATTATAATCTGGTCAGAAAAATTAATTCCGCATTTATCGTGACGCTTCCTGTATTTAAACAGGCACTTGCACAGGCAATTCTGCTGAAACGCCAGCGCATTCAGGCGGAGGCAATGTCAGCTCTTGATAAGAAGACGAATGAGATGCTTATTAAGAATGCACAGAATACGGTAGAGGTTTCTAAGGCTACTGCTAAGATGGCATCTGGAAGCTCTATTCAGATTGAGACACTTGAAACGACCTGGAGAACGATTACGAGCGGTATTGAAGAAACCAGAAGAATTCAAGAAGACTGCAGAAAGAAACGTGTGGAAGATCAGGCAAGGCTTGAGGCAATCAAGGCGGACTTCAACAGACAGTATCATATGCCGCCGGCAAACAAGTAAGTTATTTGAAATAACTATAGATTCATTTATTCTAAGGAGGTAATACTATGCCAATTAATTTATCAAAAGGACAGAAAGTAGATTTAACAAAAGGAAATCCGGGACTGAAAAATATCATGGTTGGTCTTGGCTGGGATGTCAATGCATATGATTCAGGTGCAGATTTTGACCTGGATGCAGCAGCATTTATGTTAGGCGCAGATGGAAAATGCCCGACAGATAAAGAGTTTGTATTTTATGGAAACCTGGTTCATCCAAGTGAGTCTGTAAAACATATGGGCGATAACTTAACCGGAGAGGGAGAAGGCGATGACGAACAGGTCCAGATCGATCTTTCCAAAGTACCGGCAAACATTGAGCGAATCGCTTTTACCGTAACCATCTATGAGGCAGAGGCAAGACGCCAGAATTTTGGACAGGTATCCAATGCGTTTATCCGTCTGGTGGATGAGACAACCGGAAAAGAAATGATCCGTTATGACTTGGGAGAGGATTTCTCCATTGAGACAGCAGTCGTTGTCGGTGAATTATACAGACATAACGGAGAATGGAAATTTAACGCAATTGGAAGTGGTTTCCAGGGCGGACTCGCAGCACTTTGCGGACACTATGGAATTGAAGTGGCATAAGGGAGGAAAACAAGGAGTAAAATCCTCTGCTCCTGCAATGGCAGTCGCATTTTGCTCCGCAAAACAAGGAGGATTGTAATGTCAATTAGTTTACAGAAAGGACAGAAGGTCAGTCTGTCAAAAGATAACGCAGGATTGTCAAAGATTATTGTCGGTCTTGGATGGGATGAAGTGCAGCAGTCTTCATCCGGAGGTGGATTCTTAAGTGCTTTATTCGGGGGCGGATCAAAGCAGCAGCCGATCGACTGTGATGCATCCGCACTGATGTTAAAGAATGGAAAACTGGTGGATAAATCAGACATCGTTTATTTTGGTAATTTGCACCATAAATCAGGTACCGTAAATCATCAGGGAGACAACCTGACAGGAGCCGGTGATGGAGATGACGAGCAGATCGTGATCGACCTTGCAAAAGTACCACAGGAGTATGACAAAATCGTAATCGTTGTAAATATTTATCAGGCGGTTCAGAGACATCAGCATTTTGGCATGATTGAGAATGCATTTATCCGTTTAGTTGATGCAAGAAATAATAATGAAATGTGCAAGTACAATCTGACCGAAAATTATTCCGGTATGACGGCAATGATATTTGGAGAAGTGTACAGACATAACGGAGAATGGAAGTTCAGCGCTGTTGGCCAGGGTACAAATGACCCGGGACTGGGAGAACTGAGCAGAAGATTTGTATAAAAAAGATTGATACATTAGAGGAGGTTAACTACCCAAAATGAGTAACATAAATAAAGAAGAGCTTATGAGAGGTCTGTCAGACTCACAAGTAAACAAGAGCAAACAGGATTTTGGAACAAACGCTCTTGCAAAAAAAGAGACAGAATCACTGTGGTCGATGTTCATCGGAGCATTTGATGACATTTGGATCAAAGTATTATGTGCAGCACTGGTCATGAAAATCGTCATTTCTGTTATCGGTGTGTTTGTACCGGCATTAGCAGGAGAAAACGATGTTGTTGAGATTATAAGTATTGTTTTAGCAATCGCACTGGCAACCGGATTCAGTACATTATCCGAGTACCGCAACAGTTCCAGAAGTGAGGCATTACAGGAAGAATACAACAAGACTTATGCAAAAGTCATGAGAAATGGAAAACTGGTCAATATCCTTACCAGTGAGATTGTAAAAGGTGATACGATCCTCGTTCAGGCTGGTGATAAGGTGCCGACCGACGGTGTGTTATTTGAAGGACACATCAAAGTTTCACAGGCTGCATTAAACGGTGAGTCAAGAGATGAGAATAAAACGGCTGCTGATAATCTTGATGAAGCGGAATCTACAGATTATGCATCTGCAAACAAAGTATTTATGGGATCAGTAGTGACCTCCGGTGAAGGGTATATGGTTGCAACCGTCATCGGTGATGCATCCGAGCTTGGAAAGATCAACAAGGCTCTGACGGATGATAATGAAGAGGACGAGAGAAAAGATACTTCAAGCCTGAAACTGGAAGTGGTAGCTGCCGGTATCGGTAAACTTGGTGTGTCCGCGGCTGCCATTGCAGGCGTATTAGATGTTGTACTGAACCTGATCCGTACGGATGAACCAATCACAGTTGTTTATGTTCTGCTTTTGGTTGCAGAGGCAGTTATGTTGATGGCATCGATCGTTATCATGGCAGTGCCGGAAGGTCTTCCGATGATGAACAGTCTGGTGCAGTCCATGAACACAGAGTCCATGTACAAGAAAAATATTCTTGTCAGCCACAAGGCAGCATTTTCCGATTCTGCGTATATGAATGTTTTATTCAGTGATAAAACAGGAACGATCACACAGGGTAACTTATCTTTGGTAGAATTTATCACCGGTGACGGTAAGATCGCAGAGAACATTCCGAATCAGGAATTTATCGAGGCGATTACATTAAACAATCTTGCAAAAGTATCCGAGGGTAAACCAATCGGAAGTAATAACATGGACAGAGCCCTTTTGGGATATGCCCTAGAGCATGGTTATGATGATTCGAAAAACGATCCGGATAAAGTCGCTGACATCAGCGGATTTGATTCGGAAAAGAAATGTGCTACCGTTACATTGAAAAACGGACTGGTTTACTGGAAAGGTGCAACCGAAAACATCATTGATAAAGTAACACATTATATGCTTCCATCCGGTGAAGAAAAAGAATTTACTGCAGCAGATAAAAAAGCTGTGGAAGATCAGATGCTCGCCCAGGCAAAGAGAACGATGAAATTGCTTTCTGTTGCCAAAATCGCAGATGGAAAAACAGTTCTGATGGCAGTGCTCTGCTTAAGAGATAACGTAAGAACCGATGCGGTTGAGACCGTTGAGATTTTAAACAATGCCGGTATCCAGGTTGTCATGGTAACCGGTGATGCGGAGGAAACAGCAGTTGCCATCGCAAAGGAAGCTGGTATCTTAAAAGACGAGCAGAACGATGTTGTTCTCACACATGAAGAGTTAGAGCAGATGTCAGATGAAGAGTTAAAGAAAAAACTTCCGAATCTCCGCGTGGTGAGCAGGGCAAAACCGCTTGATAAAAAGAGACTTGTTTCTATTTCACAGCAACTTGATAATGTCTGCGGTATGACCGGAGACGGTGTTAATGATGCACCGGCATTAAAACAGGCAGATATCGGATTTGCCATGGGAGACGGTACAGCAGTTGCCCAGGAGGCAGGTGACGTTGTCATCTTAAATAACAGTTTGACTTCCATTAAGGACTGCGTATTGAACAGTAGAACAATGTCAAAATCAGTTGGTAAATTCTTAATCTTCCAGCTGACCGTCAATATCAGTACCCTGTTGATGAACATTATTGCGCCAATCCTGGGATGGACCGAGCCATTCTCCATTGTCCAGATTTTATGGATCAACTTGATCATGGATACTTTGGCAGCCATGGCATTTGGCGGAGAGCCGATTCTCGACCGATACATGAATGAAAAACCGGCACTCAGAAAAGATAACATTTTAACAACTTATATTAAATCTGCGATCGGAACAAGCTCTGTATTTATCACACTTGGTTCCATCCTGATTCTGGAAAACATCGGTGGGATTACAGATTTTGTAACACCGGCAGGCTGCGCGGATCCGGAATTATATGAAAAAACATTTATGTTTGCTTTTTTCATTTATTCAATCATTTTTAACAGCTTAAATACCAGATCTGAGAGATTTAATGTATTTGAACACATTGAAGAGAACAAGAATTTTATCATTGTTATGGGTGTGATCTTTATACTTCAGACCATCATCATTGAGATTGGTGGTCAGGTATTCAGCACAACGACATTGAATGCAAAAGCATTATTTGTTTCCATGCTGTTAGCAGTGCTCATTATCCCGGTTGATATGGTAAGAAAAGCCATTGTTTCGAAAAAATGATCGCCTTTCATACCGATTTGGATAATACACTCATCTATTCCTATAAACATGACATCGGGCCGCGGAAGCGAAATGTGGAACTCTATCAGGGAAGAGAAATATCTTACATCACAGAGGAAACATATCATCTCCTGCAGCTCGTAAAAAATGAAATGCTCATTGTTCCAACGACCACTAGGACGTTGGAACAATATCAGCGCATTGATCTGGGAATCGGACCATTTCCATATGCATTGGTCTGCAACGGTGGTGTCCTTCTGGTAAATGGTGTGCCGGATGAAGCATGGTATCAGGACTCCCTGCATCTGGTGTCGGATAGCAGGGAAGAAATGAACCTTGCCATGGAACTGTTAGAGCGGGAACCACGCAGAAAATTTGAACTCCGATACATTGAAAAGCTGTTTATCTTTACAAAATGCAATGATCCCGAAACAGTTGTAAATGATTTAAAAACATCTCTCGATACAAAATATGTAGATGTCTTTTCCAACGGTGAAAAAGTATATGTAGTACCGCAAACTCTGAATAAAGGAGCGGCAGTAGACCGACTCAGAGAAAAACTAAAACCAGAGTTCGTAATTGCAGCCGGAGACAGCACCTTTGATATCCCCATGCTATCGACCGCCGACCGCGGACTTGTCCCATCTGGATTCATACAAAAATATGAAATCCCGAAAACATCCGGAGCCCGGAAAAAAATAGATGAAATGACATCGAAAAAAATATTTTCCGATGCCCTATTAGAAAAAGTTCTAAAAATAAAAACGGAGTCTGTTGCAGCAGGTATTATTCATACAGGATAATACCACTTGCAACAGACTCCGCTTTTTGGTATGTGAGGTAAAGTGCCAGCCACTAATCCATACTCACACTGATTCCGCCCTTCCTCTCCGAAGGCTGAATAATCACTGTAACCGGACAATTCCCATGCCACTCAAACTGGTAAGACTCCCCGGAAGCCTGTCCGATAAACGTTTTCCACGAAATATCAGCCGTCACCTGCGGATCACAATGTCCATTTCCAACCCAGCATACAACAGCGTCCGGATCAACAGAGATCGTATCTTGAGACATCACATTGCTTAAAACGATCGGGTTACCGTCACAGAGTACTGCAACATATGCATCTTTTCCACGTGCAATCAGAGTGGAAGTTGCAAGACCTTTCTGGGAAAGCACACCGACACCGATAAAACGGACACTGTAATCACAATCCTGGGAGAAAGCGAGAATATTTTCGGATTCCACTGAGATAGTTTCCCCCTGCTCTAAGTGATAGACCACAACATGCTGACCATAATTTGCGTAATATGTAACAGAATCACCATTTAAAGTTACCTTCATAAGTGGGAGATTTTCTCCGGTCACTCTTCGTGCAAGCTGACCAAGCAGAGCCTGCCCGATATTATTCTGCGGTCCAAGCAAGACTTTTTCAAATTTGTAATTCTTTCCACCGGCATTTTCTCCGGCGATAAATGCACCTGCTTTTGTAAAGAGTACATCACTGCCAGTGCAGGTAACCTTTAAAGTAAGTTCGTTTACTGTTTCAAATGTTAACATAACAAATTTCCTCCAAAATATAATCCTTTGTTTAAATAACCTGAACGCCGTACAAACTGCACAGTCCTGCGAGATCTTTTGCCATGCCGTTTCCGATGGCATTAAATTTCCATGCGCCGTTATGCAGATACAGTTCACCGATCATCATGGATGTCACGTTCGTATAGGATTCATCCATTTTAAAGCTGACCAGCTCGGTGCCGGCAGGATCCATAATACGGATATACGCATCCTCAAGCATTCCGAAATTCAGATTTTTTTCAAATACTTCATTGATCGTCAGCACAAATACGATTCTGGCAACGGATGGATCTAATCTGGTAAAATCCACGGAAATGATCTCGCGGTCTGCGCCGCCGTCAGCGTGGAAAACCGTGCTGTGATCCGGGCTTTCGGTCTGCCCGTAAAAGACAAACCAGGAATCACCGATCACTTTACCGGATGAGCAGAGCAAAAATGCGGATACATCCACATCACAGGCAGGATTTTTGACATTCCATCCAAGACATGCCTTTATGGAAGTGAGCTTTCCGGAATTCTCCAGCGGTGTTTTCTGACCTTTTTGCACCATATGTACCAGTGGAGGTAAAGGTTTTGATGCCGGTGTGGATGCGTTTGATACTGCCTGAGATGACGTGTGGTTGATCGAAGTGATGGTTCGTGTTGTTTTTGCCCCCTCAACTTTGCGTTCGTTGATGGAAAGAACGGTCTGTCTGGTGACGGGAGCAGAGGATCTCATTGGAATATCTACCATAATAAAAAACCCCTTATCGTTTAGTAAAATAATAGAATGTACGCTTCGCGGGCAAATCTATTGTTATGAATTAATAAGTCTCTGAATTTCATTTTAAGTGATTCTGACAGAGGTGTCAAATTGCGAAATGTTGACAAGAAGGAGACATACATATATGA
>ERZ1034939.646-NODE-646-length-20814-cov-11.154391_pt1 | contig 20814 bp, 18 predicted proteins | sample MGYA00520626_ERZ1034939 | MGnify/ENA primary metagenome ERZ1034939 (study PRJEB33766, sample SAMN09781751) | gut metagenome | biome: gut microbiome | host: Homo sapiens | place: Madagascar | study: EMG produced TPA metagenomics assembly of the PRJNA485056 data...
TATAAAAATGATGGGAAAATAAAAAAAGGACTGTCTTTATGACAGTCCGGAAAGATATTTTTTGAAATAGATTTTCAGATTTTTAGACAGCATTTCACGGATTTCTTCTTTGTCTCCATGCTCTGCAGTAATGAGAAATTCAGGGTCTTCAATAAGCATTCCACTGATATATCCCATAATGTCATTGTTGATCTTTAGAAGATCATCTACGGGCACAAGCATGACAAAGATCACATGTATGCCCTTGAAATAATTGTCTTTGAATTCCGTGAGATCTTTCGTCATACAAACGCCGAACATTGGTCGTGTAACACCTTTTGTTCTTGTGTGGAGCAGAGCAAATCCAAATTCAGCGAAGATCTGAGTAGACATCTGTTCCCTTCGATACAGATCGTCACGGATAATTTTAATCTGATCCGAATATGGTGAAAAGTGTTCTCCGATCGCAAGTAAAAGTTCATCAAAACTAATCTGATTAGATACTTTGAAAAATCCCATATGCTTGATAATGAGATTGATCTGTGCAGCAATCTGGTTAATCTGATCCAGTTCTACAGAGAAAGGATCAGTATTTTCTTTTTTCTGTTTTGATGGCATGCGCTCATATTGGTAGAGCATACGGCGAATCTGTTCTATATCCGAGTCGTTCAGAAGCGGATTGACAGAAATTACAGGGATATCCATAGGCTCCAGTTCAATGCTTGAAACAAAGAAGTCCGTCTTTCCCTGGATATATGGAGTGATATCATTTTTTCCATAAGTCACAAGATTCACCCTGTCACGAAACATCTTTTCCAGCTTTGACATCATCAGTCGGGAAATACCGATTCCACTGGAACAGATAATACCGACTTCCACTTTCCTGACGGCTTCCTTACGTCCTTCCATACGGAAGACAGCGGCACCAAAATGAACCGTCAAAAAGCCGGTCTCCTCTTCAGGTACAGATTTTCCTGTATATGCTTGCAGTACTTCTGCGACACGGAGACAATTGGCATAGATGTCCGGATAGTTGGTTTTTATATCATCCAGTACAGGGTTCTGGATCTGCATGCCGTGAGTCAGACGAATCAAAGTAGGCTGCAAATGTGCAAGAAGTCCCTGGATAAATTCATTGTCCTGTTTTAACCAATATGCCTTTTCAGGATCAAATGCATCAATCATATCGTTTAGAAGAAGCTGAAGATTTTGTGACTCTGTCTGCGACACATTTTGTCCTTCCCACTCAATCTTCTCGTGCTTGGATCCCTTGATGTGAAGACTGATATAAGAAATCTCTACTTCAGGGATATCAATTTCAAATTCTTCTTCTAATTCAGCAACAATCTGTTCTGCCAGACGATAATCTTCATCAATAGCAATTTTGTGTTCCCATTTTTCGTCTTCGGGTAAGACTTCATTTTTCATGATCCGGTTAATTGCAATGGAGATGTGAATGACAAGACCAATGTATGAATTCTCTGTCAGAGTCATTACGCGGTTATTATTCATGCCGGAAAGACAACTGATGACACGAGATACAATTTTATCATTCAAAAGCTTTCCAATCTCGCTTTGCTGAAGCAGGCTACAGGCAGTATCCTCGGGATTTACGTTGTCGTATGCTTCACGAAGAACACGAGTATCAATATTTTCATTGATAAACGCACGAATCGCACGCCTGTAATCTTCCTCTTCGCCGGAAATTGCGATACCACTGCCCTGTTTACGCGTGATCTTAAGCCCGTAAGACTCAAGCCATCCTTCAATTGCCTCTAAATCAGCACTGATCGTCGCCTCACTGACCTGAAAACGGCTGCTGTAGTAATAAAGCTTGCGCAGTTCCTTTTCTTTTAAAATGGCAAGGATCAACGCTTTACGGCGCTCTTCACGATTGCTGATATCAAGCCGGTCATCCGAGGAAAGTTCTTGTTTTAAAGACATTTTTTCTTTTGGATCACCATCGAGCCAGATGCCAACTCCTGTTTTAGATAAAAACTGAATCGGATAATCCTGAAGCACATGGTTAATATATTCTAATTCTCTTTGGATTGTTCTTTTACTCAGTCCCATACGTTCAGCAAGATACTTTACAGAGATGGGCTGTTCCTGTTCAAGCAAAAGTGTCAAGATCTGGTTCATACGCGGTGTAATATCCATCATGACCGTTTACCTCTCTTTTCTGGCATAGTTTGTTTGTTATTATAAGGTTTTCTCTAAATGAGCCGCAAGTGTTTCATATTCCTCTTGTTTTGTAAAGCTGGAAATAACATAACAGTGTTTTGGGTGGAGTTCCAGCTTTATTTTGTAATAATCTTCCTGACAGACAATCAGATCCAGATCATCCGGTATCATATCAGCAGCATGAGCTTTGACTTCAATTCCGCTGATTCCGTGCCTGGCAAGACATCTGCGGAACAGAGCGGCTCCCATGGCACTTGATCCCATACCACCATCACATACAAATCCTATTTTTTCTATTTTCTGTTCCAATATTGTATCAGATTCAACAGGTTCTATTCTCCGTTTCGGAATCGTATCAGATTCAACAGATTCCGGTTCTTGCTCCAATATCGTATCAGGCTCAACAGTTTCCTTTTCAGGTGCAGAAGCAGATGGAACACATGGTTCATCCTGCGTTTCCCTGATTTTTGATCTCAGCAATAAAAGGGATGCGAAAAAGGAAATTGCCGCTGACAAAATCACACCACAGAGAATATATAAAACCTTCCCTTTTTCTGAAAGTAAAAGCAAGGTGATAATACTTCCCGGTGATACCGGGGTAACTGTTCCACAGTGCATAAGATCAAACCAGATACTTCCGGTTACACCACCCAGGATCAATGGAAATAAAAGTCTGAGATCAGAAAAAACGACAGGAAAATAGACTTCATGGATTCCACCGATAAATTCTGCTGTGATCGCTGTAAAATACTCAGAACGGGCGGCCTTCTTTTTTCTATAACAAACCAGACAGGCAAGCAAGACGCCAAGCCCGGGACCCGGATTTGTCTCCAAGAGAAACAAGATAGAACTACCATACTGCTCTGCTTGGGAAAGACCTGCAGGAAGCAGTATTCCGTGATTTATCAGATTGTTAAGAAAAAAGACCTTTCCTGGTTCAATCAAAATGCTTAAAAATGCAGTCATGTGGTGCGTTACCAGAAAATGAAGGCATTCATTGAAAATATGTGTGAAAACAGCACTTATTCCGGATAAAATATAATACTCAATTCCTGCAAGTAAACAACCAGCAGTACCAAGTAAAAGATTGTGATAGAGCATTTGTGTCTGTGCATGGTGAGTTTTATTCAGAAGATTTTCCAACTGTTTCCACAAATATCCACCGAAAGGTCCGGAAATCATGGCTCCTAAAATACCAAGTTCAGGATTTGCTGTTATAATTCCACAGACAGAGAGAACCGAAAGAATACCTCCGCTTGATCCTCCAATATAGTTTCCACCCGAAAAGGCAATCATGCACGGTAAAGCATACCAGTAGGCAAACTGAGAAATGGCATACATATTCTCATTAGGCAGCCAGCCATCTGTGTGAAAAAGCACAGAAAGCAGACCAATGAAAATAAATATGCCAATATTCCGCATGATGATCCGTGTATAAAACCTGCCTGTTTTCTGTATGAGTTCCATAAGTAATCTCCTGTGATAAAATACATAATCTTTTAGGAAGTATTTTATCATACGGCATTCACGAAATCAACGCGTCTTGTTTACGAATTTCTTTTCTTAAGTTCTGCTACAAGAGTATCATATTCAGGTGCAGCAAGGAAATTTGTAATTAGTACAAGTTCTGCGTCCGGGTTACTATGTGCAGCACGCTCGCCAAGTTCCTGATGTGTTACGACAACCTGTACATCTGAAGGAATACTGGAAACAGGGGTATGGATAACTTCAATACCATCCAGACCGGCAGCTGTGATTTTTTTCTTTAAAACAGTTGCTCCCATAGCACTGGATCCCATTCCGGCATCACATGCGAAGGCAATCTTACTGATTTTTTTAGCAGAAGTTTCTTTTGTTCCTTCTGATGCAATTCCTTTCGCCTGTTTCTTCATACTGTCTTTTTTCTCCTGTGCTTCTTTTAAAGTCGTATCCTTTCCCATGAATTTTAAGATCGGGATAGAAATTAAAAGAGATACCGCAGTAGAAACAAGAACTCCAAGGATCAGTCCAAAGTAGCTGTGTCTCTCAGCCATCATGAGCAGCGCAATAATACTTCCCGGTGATGCCGGAGCAGTCAGACCTACATCAAACAATGTGAAGCAGAAAATTCCACTTGCTCCACCCGCAATAGTTGCAAAAATAAGAAGCGGATTCATAAGGATATATGGGAAATAGATTTCATGAATTCCACCTAAGAAGTGAATGATCACTGCTCCTGGTGCAGAACTCTTTGCATTTCCTTTTCCGGCAATACAGTATGCAAGAAGAACTCCAAGACCCGGTCCCGGATTCGCCTCAAGAAGGAAAAATACTGATTTACCAACCTCTTCTACCTGCTGGATTCCCATTGGGGAAAGAATACCATGGTTGATCGCATTGTTAAGGAATAAAACTTTGGCAGGCTCAATAAAGATACTTGCCAGAGGCAGCAGGTTATGTCTTACAAAGACGTCAACTCCTGCACGCATTACTTCATTTAACTCTGTTACAAGCGGAGTGATTCCATACATGGAAAGACATGCAAGGATGGCTCCGATGATTCCAATTGAAAAGTTGTTTACAAGCATCTCGAAGCCGGCAGGAATATGTCCTTCTACGGATTTATCGAATTTCTTTAAGATCCAGGATGCAAGTGGTCCGACGATCATAGCGCCGATAAACATCGGAATATCAGATCCTACGATCACACCCATAGTTGCGATTGCACCAATTACACCACCACGTTGTCCATGAACAACGGTTCCGCCTGTATATGCAATCAAAAGCGGCAATAATACAGTAGACATCGGGGTTACAAACTGTGCGAGCTTTTCGTTTGGAGCCCAGCCTGTTTCAATAAAAAGAGCGGTAATCAGTCCCCATGCAATAAAAGCACCAATATTAGGCATTACCATTCCACTTAAGAATCTTCCAAATACCTGAACTTTTTCTTTCATTATTCACACCTCATTTTCTCAAATTCTGTTTGTCAGTTTTTTGCAGGTGATCAGTCTGCTTTTGCATGTACATTCTTTATTCTGTATTTATTATAGCCGCTGTCTTTTTACATTTTCAAGAAATAGAAAAGGAGATTTGACATCATCATCTAGTGCCAAATCTCCTTAATTAGTATTTTAGGAACCATTCCGAATTTACAGAAGTTCTCTCACACGCTCGATAGAAAGAACACCTGCATCAATAACGCTCTGCAGTGATTTGAGAATACCAAGCTTTGCGTGATACCATGTAAGTCCACCCTGGAAATAAACAGCATACGGTGGTTTTACCGGTCCATCAGCACTCAGTTCAATAGAGGAACCCTGAACGAAAGCACCAGCTGCCATGATCACATCACTGTCATATCCCGGCATTGCCCATGGTTCCGGGCTTACATAACTGTCTACCGGAGCAGCTGCCTGAATTCCTTTACAGAATGCAATAACACCTTCTGCAGATCCAAGTGTAACCGCCTGGATGATATCATGACGGGATTCAGAACCGCTCGGAATTACCGGATATCCTAAAGCTTCATAGATATTTGCTGCAAAAGTAGCACCCTTTAAAGCACCGCATACAACAGTTGGTGCAAGGAAGAATCCCTGGTAGAAGGATTGTGTAATACCAAGTGTAGCACCGACTTCTTTCCCGAGTCCCGGAGAAGTCAGACGATAAGCACAGTTTTCAATCAGATCAGCTCTTCCGGCAACATATCCGCCGATCGGGGCAAGTCCGCCGCCCGGGTTCTTGATCAGAGAACCGACGATCATATCTGCGCCGACATCACTTGGCTCAATACGCTCAACGAATTCTCCGTAACAGTTATCTACCATGCAGATGACATCCGGGCGATGCTCTTTGATAAATGCGATCAGTTCGCCGATTTTTTCTACAGAGTAGCTTGGGCGTGTCTGGTATCCTTTGGAACGCTGGATCGTTGCCAGTTTGATTGTTTTATCTTCCAGAGCTTTTTCAATCGCAGGATAATCAAAATATCCATCTTCCAGAAGTTCTACCTGTTTATAGGAGATTCCATATTCTGCAAGAGAGCCGTTAGATGGACGGATTCCGATTACTTCTTCAAGTGTATCATATGGTTTTCCAACCGGAGATAATAAAGTGTCTCCAGGACGAAGATTCGCTGCAAGCGCAAGTGCAAGCGCATGTGTTCCGCAAGTGATCTGCGGACGTACGAGTGCAGCTTCTGTATGAAAAACAGAGGCATAGACATCCTCTAAAGTATCTCTTCCCTGATCATTGTATCCATATCCGCTTACATAGTTAAAGCATCCTTCACTTACGCGGTTCTCCTGCATGGCATGAATTACTTTTAACTGATTGTATTCAGCGTTTCTGTCAAATTCTTCAAAACGTTCTTTTAGTTTCTCTTCTGTCTTCTGTCCGAACGCCCAGACTTCTTTGCTGATTCCTAGCTGTTCGTAAATTGTTTCTGTAGTTGGTGTATTCATTTTTTTTCTTCTTTCTTTTTAAGTTTTTTATCGTTTGATTTACATGGCAAAGCTGCATTTTATCTAAATGCAGCCTGATATCCTAATGAATAATTTCTTTTTCCTTTAAAACAGTGAGCATCTGTTGGATCAGTTGTTTATCTTCTCTTCCAATCTCACTTTTATCAAGCCAGATGACATCTCTTTCTCTTCTAAACCAGGTCAGCTGTCGCTTGGCAAAATGTCTTGTGTCTCTCTTAATAATGCGTACAGCTTCTTCCAAAGGATACTCTCCTTCAAAATAGCCAAACAGTTCTTTGTATCCAAGTCCCTGCATCGCAACACTTTCTCTTTTAAGTCCGCGCAATCTTAACGCATCGACTTCTTCAAGAAGTCCTTCCTGCATCATCAGATCAACACGTTTATCAATCCGGTCATAGAGAATCTTACGATCATCTGTCAGCACAAAATATGCGGAGTTATAAGCAGATTTTTTCTCACGTTCCGCCTCATTGTGCTCGGAAATCTTCTGTCCGGTCTGCTGATAATATTCCAGCGCGCGGATCACACGTTTTACATTATGAAAATGAATCTGTTCCGCAGATTCCGGGTCTACTTTTTCAAGCATTTCATGAAGATATTCTGCACCCTGGGTTTTGGCAAGTGCTTCTAATTCTTCCCGATAAGCAGTATCGGCATTATTTTCTGTGAAATCAATGTCGTAAAGTAATGCCTGAATATAGAATCCTGTTCCGCCGACAACGATTGGAATGTGTCCCCGCTGATAGATTCCTTCCATTGCTTCTTTTGCCATCTGCTGAAAGAGAACAACGTTAAAATCCTCAGACGGATCAAGAACATCTACCAGATGATGCGGTACACCGTCCATCTCTTCCGGACGAATCTTGGCGGAGCCAATGTCCATCTCCCTGTAGACCTGCATAGAGTCAGCAGAAATGATCTCTCCGCCGATCGCTTTGGCAAGTCCGATGGAGGCAGCAGTCTTCCCGACAGCAGTTGGTCCGGTCAGAATGACAAGTGGGCGTTTGTTTGTCTGTTCCATCTATATTTCCTCGATTCCAGTTATACAATTCGTTTAAATTTCTTTTCCAGATCACGTTTTGTCATGGCAATGATTGTCGGTCGTCCATGCGGACAGTGATATGGATTGTCCAGTGTCAGGAGTTCGCCGATCAGTTTGTCTACTTCCTGTGCAGAAAGACGGTTATTCCCCTTTACAGCAGCCTTACAGGACAAGGATGCAACCTTCTCATCGATCAGCTCCGGTGTCATAGAAGTAGAAAGACCTTCGGTCAGATCATCGATCATCTCCATCAGAAGTTCTTTCTTGGCAATACTGAACAAATTGTCAGGTACTGCACGGACTGCATACTCTTCTCCACCAAAAGGTTCAATCTCGAAACCAATGCGTGAAAAGCGGTCCATATTTTCATTCAGAAGCTGTGCTTCCTGCATGGATAAGCTTAAAATGATCGGAGGACTTAAGTACTGAGAAGTAAATTCTCTGCTTTTCATTTCACGCAAGGTACGCTCATACAAGACGCGTTCATGAGCCGCATGCTGATCAATGATGTAGAGATTATCTTTAAATTCTACGAGCCAGTAGGTGTCAAAGACCTGGCCGATCAATTTATATTCTGCACGGATATCTCTTTTTAAGAAATTTTCTTCAAAGAGATCCATCTGAGTGCCTGTTCCTGGATCTGGTTTTGCATCAGTTGCTTCACAATCCGGTGTTGTGTCTGCACTTGTGGCAACAGTCTGTGTTTCAGCAGCTGGTTCGGGTTTCTGAACTGTTGCCGTAGTTTCCGGTGCAACTGTCTTATCTGCTGCTTCAACGGCGTATTTGACATGTTCAGCAATTTTGTCTTTCTGTTCATCTGCACGGAAAATCTCTTTCCGGTCTGCAACTTCGGCGGAAGAAGAACGATTATGGTAAGAAAGTACGCGCTCCTTCATCTTACGGATAAAATAATCCTCATCTTGAACATCATCCTTAATCGTTTCCTTGGATTCTTTGATCAATTCCGCAGCTGTTACTTTTTCATTCTCCTTACGCGGACGAAGAAGAAACGGACTGCCGGTATCCTCTTTATCTTTGGTCGAAGCGGATGTGAATGTCTTTTTCACTCGCTCCGGTCTTTCGGCTTGTCTCTCCGGTTGCTCTACCGGATCAGGAACCTCTGCTTTCTGTATCAGTTCCGGTTCCAGCAAAGTCCTGTGTACGGCTTCAAAGACGGTATTATAAACCTCCTGCTGCCGTGAGAAGCGAAGCTCCATCTTTGTCGGATGCACATTGATATCTACATTTTCTCCACTCAGATGAAAATGTAGAACTGCAAATGGAAACTTGTGCTGCATCACAAAATCACGATAAGCGTCTTCCACGGATTTGGAGATCATTGCACTTTTGACATAACGGCCGTTTACGAAGAAATTTTCAAAGTTACGATTTCCACGTGTGATAATCGGCTTGCCGAGAAAACCTGTGATATGGATACCATTTTTCTCATAATCGATCTCAATCAGATTAGCCGCTACGTCACGGCCATAGACATTGTAGATCACATCTTTCAGTTTTCCATTTCCGGAAGTACGAAGTTTTTCCTGTCCGTTATTCAAAAACTGAAAAGCAACTTCCGGATGAGACAGGGCAAGATGCATTAATAGATCCTGCACATGTCCGGCCTCTGTCATAGGTGTTTTCAAAAATTTTCTTCTCGCAGGAACATTGTAAAATAACTGATGAACGAGGAAGGTTGTTCCGTTCGGCGCACCGGTATCTTCCAAGGATACTTCTTTTCCACCTTCAATGACATAACGGGTACCAAACTCTGCATCGGCTGTCTTTGTGATCAGTTCCGTCCGGGTAACAGCTGCAATACTTGAAAGAGCCTCTCCACGAAATCCCAAAGACGCGATGTGAGACAGGTCTTCCACTGTCTCAATCTTGCTTGTAGAATGCCGCAGAAAAGCACGTTGCACTTCATCCTGCGGAATGCCACAGCCATTATCTGTAATACGGATGAAGGAAATGCCCCCATCTTTGATCTCTATTTTTACAGAAGTAGATCCTGCGTCGATCGCATTTTCAACGAGTTCTTTTACAATTGACGCTGGACGCTCAATTACTTCACCTGCGGCAATCTTATCAATTGTGATCTGGTCTAATACATGAATGTGTGGCATATTTCCGCCTTTCCTTTTACCAACGGTTCTTCAGCTTATTCTGTAACCGGTAGATTGTATTTAAAGCATCGATCGGTGTCAGATTTCCGACATCGATATTTTTCAATTCATCGAGCACATCATCATCTTTTACAGTGTCGAACAGAGACATCTGTGCCATATCGACTTCGTCATATTTCTTTGCCTTGCTTTTTTTCTTTGCAGTATGTTCCTTTGCCGCGATCTCACTGACGCGGTTTGTGATGTCCTCATCGCTAAGTTCCTCTACGATTTCCTTCGCACGGGAAATGACAAGATCCGGAACGCCGGCAAGTTTTGCAACCTGGATACCATAACTCTTGTCAGCACCGCCTTTTACGATCTTTCTTAAGAATACGATGTCATCTCCCTTTTCTTTTACAGCAATACAATAGTTGTTGACATTATCAATCTTTCCTTCGAGTTCTGTCAGTTCATGATAATGTGTAGCAAATAAAGTTTTTGCTCCCAACAGTTTGCTGTCGCTGATGTATTCTACAACAGCCCAGGCAATTGACAGACCGTCAAATGTACTTGTTCCGCGTCCGATTTCATCAAGAATGAGAAGACTTTTTGAGGTTGCATTTCTTAAAATATTAGCAACTTCGGTCATCTCAACCATGAATGTACTCTGTCCGGAAGCAAGGTCATCGGATGCTCCGACTCTGGTGAAAATACGGTCGGAAAGACAGATGTTCGCGCTCTCTGCCGGGACAAACGATCCGATCTGAGCCATCAGTGCGATCAATGCAGTCTGACGCATGTAAGTTGATTTACCTGCCATATTCGGACCTGTGATGATTGAAATTCTATGTTTCTTATCATCCAGATAAGTATCATTGGCAATAAACATATCATTTGGAATCATTCGCTCAACGACCGGATGACGGCCTTCTTTGATATCAAGGATTCCTTTTTCATTAATTTTCGGACGGACATAGTTGTTGCGCTCTGCAACAAGTGCAAGAGAACTGAACGCATCCAGTGCGGCAACTGCTTTGGCAGTTTGCTGGATTCTCTCCACCTGTCCGGCAATCGTTTCACGGACTTCACTGTAAAGCTCATATTCCAGTGCATACAGTTTATCTTCCGCACCAAGGATCATATCTTCAAGTTCTTTAAGCTCCGGTGTGATATAACGCTCAGCATTCGCAAGTGTCTGTTTTCTTGTATAATAATCCGGGACAAGATCCTTGTAAGAATTCGTCACTTCCAGATAATAGCCGAATACTTTGTTGTATTTTATTTTCAGGTTTTTAATGCCTGTCTTTTCTCGTTCATCATTCTCAAGTTTTGCAAGCCAGTCTTTTCCGTCCGATTTCGCACGACGAAGCTTATCTACTTCTTCGTTATAACCGTCGCGGATAATATTTCCCTCTTTCATGGCAAGCGGCGGATCCTCACGAATGGCTTTCGTGACGAGCTCGCAGAGATCTTCTAATGCATCCAGATCTTCATAAATCTCTTTTAAAAGCGGTGCCTGCAGATCCTGTAAAATATAGCGGATCGGTGGCAGCATCTCCAGAGAACCTTTGAATGCGGTGAGGTCTCGCGGATTCGCAGAACCGTAAGTGATCTTCGTGATCAGACGCTCCAGATCATAGACCGGAGATAAATATTCTCTGATCTCTTCACGGGCAATGGCCTGATTTTTCAGTTCTTCTACTGCATCCAGTCTGCGGTTGATCTCGGATTTATCGATCAAAGGCTGTTCTACATTTTTGCGAAGCGTACGTGCGCCCATTGCAGTACGTGTTTTGTCAAGAACCCAGAGAAGGGAACCACGCTTCTGCTTTTCACGTAAAGTTTCGCACAGCTCCAGATTTCGACGAGTAGAACTGTCGATCATCATATATTTTCCTGTGACATATGGTGTGATATGTGTCAGGTTGGAAAGCGAATTCTTCTGTGTCTCAAATAAATAGATCAGAAGTGCTCCGGCACTGATGATTCCACAGTCATAATCAGCAAGTCCAAGCCCTGCAAAATTCTTTACTCTGAAATGCTCAAGCAGCTTATCTTTGCAGACAGCATCATCAAAATACCAGGAATCGAGAGAATAAATCGTGATCCCAAGCTTGTCTCTCATCGCATCCAGATCCATACCGCTCATATAGAACGCTTCGTTGCAGATGATCTCAGACGGACTGAATTTATAAATCTCATCCATCAGACGGCTGCTGTCCGGAAGTTCTGTGACAAAATAATCTCCGGTAGAAATATCTGCGATTGCAACTCCATAGCGGTCTGCAATATAGACGATACACATGATGTAATTATTCTTCGTTTCATCTAATGCCTGTGTATCCAGATTCGTTCCGGGTGTAACAATTCTTACAACCTCACGCTTTACGATCCCCTTCGCAGTCTTTGGGTCTTCTACCTGTTCACAGATTGCGACTTTGTATCCCTTCGCAACAAGACGGTTCAAGTAACCTTCTACGGCATGATATGGGATTCCGCACATCGGGGCACGTTCATCCAGACCACAGCTTTTCCCGGTCAGTGTGATCTCAAGCTCTCGGGATGCAGTCAAGGCATCATCAAAGAACATTTCGTAGAAATCGCCGAGGCGGTAGAATAAGATGCAATCCTTGTACTGCTCTTTCGTCTCGCAATAAATTTTCATCATGGGCGTTAGTCTCTCGACATCTATGTTTTCCATTGATTTCTCCTTAGTTTTCAAGGGTTTTTCAAAAACTCATTTTATATTTACACGGTTTTCTTTATAATGTGCATGGTAAATAATATTATGATCAACTCATTGTTCTATATTAAGAGTATTAATATACACAAAATTTCAATATTTATTTAATACATTAGCATAGTCAAATTTAAGAGTTTTAAACATTACGGTTTGCTTTCCTTAATAGCTATGTAATTTTCCACTTTTACATTTGTTATAATGCAAAAATTATATAATAAATTAGAATGCAAGTTCGCAAATCATTCTAACAAATTTTAACATGAATTTCAAGCATATCATCTTTCGTATTTGTAGTGCTCATTTGGCATTCTACATTTTGTTAAAGTCCTTTTTGAAACAGTTGCTCTAAGACTAGCAGAAACAACCAATTGGGGCTGACAGAAAAAGCCAATAACTGCCCAATAGAAATAACTAGTGGCCTCAGGAGAACATCTTCCTGTTCCGCTTGAGCTATGGCAACTTTACTAGATATAATTATATGAATGGTTATTTCTGATTAGTTTGAATTGGCTGTTTCTGTCGGATTCTAAGTGGTTAATTCTTCGTGGATCTAATGATTTTAAACTATTCGTTTTTTGTCTTTATTATATAAATTTATAAATATACATTTATCAAAAATGAATAATTATTAATTGGGAAAAAGGTGCTTTTACACGCTTTTTACACGAAGGACGGTGCTTCCCAATCAAATATTTCCTAGTCTCAGCGTATTTCGAGTTCAAAACATTTTTTTTGGAATGTTTGTTATTGGTTTGTTTTTATGGTGTTATTTTTTTGCAAATTTATGACAGTTTATTTGTCATTCTCTTTGCTGAATAAATTAATATTCATATAATCTGTATATTTATTATATTCCTTTTTTATGAAATCATCTTTGAGATGCGTGTAATACATGGTCATTTCAGACTTTGAATGTCCTACAATCAAAGAAACTGTTAATGGATCCATTCCAGATTCGTAACATTGTGATATGAATGTATGGCGAAACAAATGAGGATGAATGTGAATTTTTGTAGAGTAATCCTCACGGTTGTGTGTATTAATAATATCACAAATTCTTTTACATTCTGCGGATAAGTTATTAGGTGTCAGACAGTTCCCATGTATAGTTGTAAATATTAAATCGGGATATTTTTTTAATAGTTTATTCTCTCTTCCCCAATATGATTTTAAATTATATTTATCATGTTCTTGCTTTTCTTTCCATTTATGAAATGCACTCATTACATTTTCGGATAAAGGAATATACCTATTACTAGATTCTTGCTTTGGCGTAGTAATCTGAATTTCCTGAATAGGATGTTGTAATTTCATTCCGTTATTGTCATAGTATTTTGTTATTCGAGTAAGTGTTTTATAGACATGTATGGTTCTACTTTCAATATCTATATCGCTCCATTCCAGCGCACACAATTCTCCAGAACGTAAACCTGTATGAAGTAAGATATAGAATATCTCAGCGTATCGGACATTTTGAGCAGCAGAAAAGAAAAGATTTATTTCTTCTTCAGTTAAACGTTTTGTCTCTTCTTTAGATTTTTTTACAGGTTTAAAATCACTTTTCTTCTTTAAAGTTACTCCTTTACATGGATTAAAAGAAATAAGATGATTGTCAGCAGCTTTTTGCATACATTGATTAATAGCTGAAAATGTTGGTTTTACAATTGAAGCACTGTATCCAATATCATATAAATTATCAATAAGATTCTGGAAATCGAGTTCCTTTAAATCACCAATTCTCTTGTTTTCGAGGAATGTTTTACATCGATTGTAAGATGCCTGATAGTTTCTCAAAGTAGTATTTTTGATGCGCCCAACTTTGTATGTAGCCATCCATTGTTCAAACCATTTTTCAAAAGTAATTGAAGTATTAGGAAGCTGGTGTGGTTTAACCCTAGATTGAATGATACTGTCTCGTTTTTTCTTTAATTCATCGAGATCGAATCCATAAAAACAGAGAGTTTTGCTGTCTTTTGAAGCATAGATTCTTGCTTGATAGCGACCATCCTTTCTTTGTGTGATGCCTTTTCCTAATTCATTTCCTTTTAAGTCTTTTCCCATTATTTTTACCTCTTTTTGATATTTTGAAGGAGTGTGTGATAAATAGAATAGAATTTTGCAAATTAAAGTAATAAGTTCGCATATATTTTTAATTCTATGAAATTTATACTTCACATACGATGACTCCTCTTTTATTTTAACATGGGAGAAAAACAATTTTATGCTATGCTCAACAGTTCAATTGTCAGTAAATCCTGTATATCATTCACATTCATTACGAATTTTGTTGCATTCTTATTATTTATAAATCTGTATGATTTTAAATAAACAAAAACGGAACATTGTTCCGCTTCCTAAATCTGAAAACGATGACCCTTGATAAAAACATCATCGATCAGATGTACTGACTGAAGATTGTTGGCAATACAACAAACGTAGTATTATCAACCAACTCTTGGACGATGCGTTATCAAAATACGGATATTGATTTAGTAAAGCAGAGCGCAATGTTCTGCTTTTTTATTCTGCAAAAATACAAAAAGCAATATTATATGTTATAATTTTAGAAAAAAGAGGAGGAACCGTAAATAATGGGAAGACTGTATAATGTAACCCCGCCGTGTCCCTATTGCGGTGAAGAACATATCTGTTGGACGATTAGACTCACAGATAGAGAACAAGAAATATTGGATTTGCATACACAGCAACATCTAGGAGAATCATCTCTGATATCATTACTATCTCCGCCAGGATTAGTAGTAAGTAGGACACTAACGTGTTGTTGCTGCCAGAAAGAATTCACTGTAAATCTTGCAGTTCGAAAAGAAGATGAAATAACATAACACGGAGGATAACAAATGGATCTAAATAAAGTAAGCCGGTTTTTAAGTCTAATCTTGCGACATCATCCAGAAAAGATTGGCATTACATTGGATAAACATGGATGGGCTTCTGTTGCTGAACTTCTAACTGGTATGTCAAAAACGTATCCTATCGACATGGATATTCTGGAAAAAATCGTTAGGACAGATAATAAGCAGCGATATTCATTCAATGGAGATAAGACTCTGATCCGGGCAAATCAAGGCCATTCCGTTGTTGTTGATGTTGAGCTTCTCAAGAAAGAACCTCCTACATTTTTATATCACGGGACGGGAGAAAAATATGTTTCATCCATTGATGAAAACGGATTGATTTCGAAAAGTCGCTTATATGTCCATTTATCAGATAACGAAGACACAGCAATCACTGTTGGCAAAAGACATGGGAAGCCCATTATTTATAAAGTTTTATCACGTAAAATGTATATAGACGGATATGAATTTTATCAGTCTGTAAACGGTGTATGGCTCACAAAATCTGTGCCAATACAATATCTTAGGAAGATTTGTTCTCATACTAATTAATGTAAACATGGAGGTATTTTGACATGAGTTTATATGCTATAGGAGATCTACATCTCTCCTTCTCAACTGATAAACCTATGGATATTTTCGGTAGACGTTGGAAAAATCATGTCGCTAAGATAGAAAAGAACTGGAAAAAGAAAATAACATCCAAAGATACCATCGTACTTACTGGAGATCATTCTTGGGGACGGAATTTAGACGAGGCACAGAAAGATTTAAACTTTATCATAAATCTGCCAGGGCGTAAGATTCTTCTTCGCGGAAATCACGATATGTTCTGGGATGCAAAGAAAACACAAAAACTCAACGATCTCTTTCAAGGAAAGCTCGAATTCCTACAGAATAATTTCTATAGCTATCAGGATTATGCACTTGTAGGAACAAAAGGATATTGTTATGAAGGAAAAGATTCGATAGAACATTTTTTGAAACTTCGTACTCGCGAGATAGAACGGCTTCGCGTATCATTTGAAACTGCCAGCACTGCCGGCTATGATCAATTCATCATGTTCCTGCATTATCCGCCGACAACAATCGGTGAACAGGATAGTCCATTCACAAAAATAGCTTTAGAATATAATGTTTCCAAAGTAATCTATTCACATTGTCATGGGGAGGAGCGCTTTGATGACAGCTTTAAAGGATATGTAGATGGGATTGAGTATAAACTTGTTTCTGGAGACTATTTGAATTTCAAACCTGAGCTGATACTGATATGAATTTTACAAAAGGAATAGAGCAAACCGAAGGACATCAGACGAGAGGTGTTTTTTGGTTTGCTTTTTATATTTAAACTTCTATATAGAAATCAAATTATCTTTCTCTGATACGTCCTTTCAGTTCCATATCGACAACAATATAGACGTTGTCGTATTCGTCGTAGAGAGGACGCAAACAGCACTTTGTGATATGTACGGGTCAATAAAATGCCAGTATCTTCTCAATCGCTTTTTCGTTTCCGTCTACGGCAGGTGAAATCTGGTAATAGGACGGGTGCTTGTACGTTTTCTTCATCTCTATTTCTTCTCCTTTATTAGTATCTCTTTCATAGCTTCTAATGCACGGTGTCCGTGCTTGAATACTGCCCCTCTGGTATAGTTCATAATGTCGGCTATCTCTGTATCGCTCATTTCCAAGAAGTAATACATCAGTACATTGTTACGCTTCTGTTCGGGGAGCTGTTTTAGGGCTTCCGCAAGTTCGTCGTCAAGGACTTTAATATCCATACCGCAGACGTTGAAAATCGTATAATCTGTTTCATATTCGTCCCATACAGAAAGTTTTTCAACGATAATATCGGGAAGCTCACAGAAAGGAATTTCCTTATTTTTACGTCGTTTCAATTCCTGCTGGTAGTCTTTTACAACATGACGGATGGTTCTTTTCAAACAGCTTTCAAAACGGCACTGTACCGCTTTCTGGAAGTCAGACGGTTTCATAATCTCACCCCCTTTCCTGCTATGACGTGAAAAGTGTTTGGACGGGTGGTCCTGATTGCGTAATATTCTTGAAATTCAATTTATCGTTGCTTGATTGGTTCAAACGAAGTATAATATATTTATTAGAAATATGGTAAGGGGGAAAGATAAATGGGCATTAAAATCGGAAATAATAACACCATTAAGAACTCAAATATTGCAGAAACAATAAATGACTGTTCATCTCAAAACCCGAATAACAAGAAAACATTTTATGAAAAGCATCCGGTAATATGTGGTTTCTTAATCTCTTTAGTTGCTGGTGTAGTCGTGTTGTTCTCCTTTTGGAATAGTATAATCAGTTGGATTGAGGGGTGGTTTTAATGGCTAAAAGCAAAATAATTAAAGAACTTGCTAATGGGTCTATTGACACGCAGACAGCCCTGAAAAGAACAAAGGTGCTCTTGCAAGAGTTGGATAATGACGATGTCCTTAGATGGATAAACTGTGAAATAGAAGGATACTCAAGTGGTTCTGAAGTTCCAGAATATAGAAAAATCAGCGGACAGTTATATGGTTCTTATTTTAAAGGTTCTATGGCCGCGCACATGACATATACTCATGTTCCGTTACCATTAGGAAAAATGCCCGATGAGACTAAACAAGCAATTCTGGTTACCGATGTAACACAAGGAATTGAAGCATTAAAACGCATGGTATCTGAGAGTGAACAGAGTGAAGCAAAAACTTTAGCAAAAGGCATTCCTGCTGACTTTTATCCATATATAGCTACTTGCAATAATGATTCTTACATGATAATTACATCTGCAAGTGTGGAATTGAATATGCCTCAAATCCTGAATATTTTTTCTAAAGTTGAAAGTATTCTATTGGACATTCTCTACTATCTCGAAAAGCAGTTTGGAAACTTAGATGAATTAGATATAGATACAGAAAGCAAAAATGAGGAAGAACTAAAGGAAATAATAAGACATATTCAAGTAATAATTTATAACGACCATAGCGTTTCTATTGGAGATAATAACAAAATAAAAGATTCAACTATTTCTTCTGCAATTAACGAATAGACTTTGAGAACACTTTGTTTACATACAAAGTGTTCTTTTGTTTTCTTAGACAAGATTTACTAACCGCCTACAACATTGTTGCCCCTGTCTCCGCATGGTAAAATATAGGTAGAAAGATGATAGAAAGGGGTTGAACCTATGAGACTGATATTGAAACTGATTGCTGCGCCGTTTGTGGTGCTGCTGACTGTCCTTGTGGCCGTCCTGCTGTTCCTCATCAGCTACCCGGTGGGCGGCGTCATTTATCTGGTGATTGCGTTCCTGTTTTCCCCCTATGGCTTGCAGGCGGGTGCCGGAGCTGTTATAACGGGGCTGGACAGTCTGAACCTGTCTTTGCGCCAGTTCATCACAAGCTGACAGCCTCGGGGCCAACTTGGCCCGAAGTAAAACAGACTGACGGCGGCTCGGTGTGGCCGCCGTTCTTTATTAAGGGAGGGATTTTCTCTGGCAACGACCACCTTACTGCAACGCCACGCCAACGAAGGAGAAAGCATATCCGAAGCTATCCGGAATTGCCTGGAGTATGGAAAAAATCCCGAAAAGACGGAAAGCGGAAAATACATATCTTCCTATGAGTGCGACCCAGACACGGTGGCCGCCGAGTTCCTTTTGGCAAAGGCCAGTTACAAGACCATGACGGGCCGGGAGCAAAAGCAAGGCGAGGATGTGCTGTGCTATCAGATCCGCCAGTCCTTCTATCCCGGAGAGATCACCCCGGAAGAAGCAAACCGGGTAAGCTATGAGCTGGCTATGCGCTGGACGAAGGGCCGTCATGCCTTCATCGTCACGACCCACACGGACAAGGAGCATATTCACTCGCACATCTACTACAATTCCACGACCTTTGACTGTACCCGGAAGTTCCGCAACTTCTGGGGCTTGTCCTTTGCCCTGCGGCGGCTCTCTGACCGCCTGTGTCTGGAAAACGGATTGTCTATCTTGGAAAATCCGAAGCCCCGAAGCAAGGGCAAGTTTCGGAATTACGGGGAATGGCTGGCCGGACAGAAAAGGCCGCTGACCTATCAAGACAGACTGCGGGCCGCCATTGATACAGCCCTTGCCAAGAGGCCCGCCGACTTCCCGAAATTTCTCTCCCTGATGGAGCAGGCAGGCTATGAGGTCAAACAGCGTCGTGGAGCGGTCAGCTTTCGGGCTCCCGTACCCGCCTACGCTCTGATACCCTCGGGGACGGCTACGGCGAGGCGGATATACGGGCCGCTCTGTCCGGCTCCCGCCAACGGCCCAGCCATCCCCGCCAGAAGGTCAGTCTGGCTATTGACATTCAATCCCGGCTCCAAGGGAAAGGCCCCGGATATGAGCGTTGGGCCAAGGTGTTCAATCTCAAACAGATGGCCGCCGCCCTTGCTTTCTTGCAGGACAACGGCCTGACGGACTATGAACAGTTGGAGCAGAGAGCCACGGCGGCGACGGAGCGTTTTCACAAGCTGTCCGACCAAATCAAAAGAACCGAGGCGGCCCTCCATACCAACATGGAATTGAAGGCGGCAACGGTGCAGTATGCCAAGACCCGGCCTGTCTTTGAGAAGTACAAGGCCAGTAAATACAGCAAAAAGTTTCTTGCGGAGCATGAGGCAGATATTGAGCTTTACCGGGCGGCCTGTGCCGACTTCAAGCGTATTCTGGACGGCGGCAAGCTCCCCAAGATGGACACGCTCAAAGAGGAAGGCCGCAAGCTCTCGGAACAGAAAAAGAAGCTCTACGCCAAGTACCACAAAACCAAGGCGGATATGCAGGAGGTCACGACCATCAAGGCCAACATTGACTATCTGCTGGGCTACTCGGAGCCGGGCTTGTGAAAATAGCTTCTGTGGCCACAGAAGCATTGCTTGCCATTTAGCGTAACCCTCGAAAAGTCTCCCCAAAACAAGAAAAACGAAGGCCCTTTTTACTTGACCTCCGTTTCTCTGGCTTTTTGTAGTCCCTCTGCTGTGGCCTCCATGACCGTCAATTCTTTCTCGTCCATTGAGTTAAGCAATCTGTCAATGTGCTAGCGGCAGTCGCTTTCGCTATTCTGCCTGTCAGGATAAAAGAATTGGTCTACGGAAATGTCCAGCAAGGTGACGATTTGGTAAAAGGTATTCAGACTTGGATGCTGACCCCGGTTTTCAAAATACATGATAGAGCGTGGGTGCGGTCTACAAGCTGTGCAAGATATTCCTGCGTCCAACCTTTCACCTCTCTTTTGCGCTTGATCTCCCGGCCTAATGCGTGGAAGTCAAGCCGTCTTTCATCTTGGTACATTCTCATATCACCCATATATTATTCTACGTTTCTGGTTTGATTATGAGAACGAAACATAGTTTTATGTTTTAGTAGTATTTTATTGTCCTTTCAGGCGTGGTTGACAGGAAAGTG
>ERZ1034939.654-NODE-654-length-20650-cov-18.535324_pt1 | contig 20650 bp, 20 predicted proteins | sample MGYA00520626_ERZ1034939 | MGnify/ENA primary metagenome ERZ1034939 (study PRJEB33766, sample SAMN09781751) | gut metagenome | biome: gut microbiome | host: Homo sapiens | place: Madagascar | study: EMG produced TPA metagenomics assembly of the PRJNA485056 data...
CATTATAAACTCTTGGTCTTTCTTTTTGGGGGGACTATTCTTTTTTCACAGCCCCCACGTTTTTTTATATTTCTTAACCTCTTTTTCCATTTTTCAGATCTTCCACGATTTCATTGTAACGCTTTTTATTCAAACGATAGAAGAACAGTACAACCGCTGTGACAATCCACAAAATTCCGGGAATTGTTGAAAATGCATGTTTCATAACTGCAATTACTTCCGGATTCTGTACCTGATTTGCCACATATCCGTATTGACCAAGCAGTGCTGCAAGGAGTGCAGTTCCTATAGCCATTCCGATTTTATTTCCAAGAGAAACAAATGCGTACTGGAATCCATCATTTCTAAGTCCTGTTTTCCACTCACCGTATTCCACACAATCCGGAATGATTGCGTAGATTGCAGTATTAAATCCTGAAAAGAAGAACTGTGTAATACCTGCCAATGCATAGAATACAATTGGAGATTCTTTTACATTAAAGAAGAACATTGCAAGCATAGCGATTCCTGTAAGTAATGCAAAAACAGATGCTGTTCTTCCTTTATTATTCAACTTACGGAATACCGGCTGGAAACAAGCTGCACCGATAATTGAAGGAATAATAATACACATGGAATATGTTGTATAATAGGACGCATCTCCTTCTACATAAGTAAAGTAATATAAAATATCTGCATTTCTTCCATATAGTGTGAATCCGAACAGCACCTGTCCAACTAATGCAAGCAGATATGGTCTGTTCTGCATAACGGCCTTCAGCTGTACTTTAATGGAGATTTTTTCTTTCTCCGGAATTGTCACCTGTTCTTTTGTCTTTGCAAAACAGAAGAAATGACATGCAGCAAAGATGCATCCGTAAATAATTGCAACAAACAGATAACCGTTCTTTACACTGTTGCTTCCAAGTTTGCTGATCAGTGGCACTGTTACGATATTGATGATTCCGATTGCAATCATTGCTGCTACGGAACGAGATGTGTTGATCTTGGCACGCTCATCAATATCCTGTGTCATAGCACCGCAAAGTGTTCCATATGGAATGTTTACACAAGTGTATCCTAAGACAAGAAGACAATATGTAATTACCATGTAAACTATTTTCGATGTATTTGACCAATCTGGGTGCGCCCAGAAAGAGAGGATCAAAAGCGCTGATGTAATCGGTGCTGCCACTAACAGCCATGGACGGTATCTTCCCCATCTTGTGTTTGTTTTATCTGTTAATCCACCTACGATCGGATCATTGATCGCATCCCAGAATCTTGAGAAAAGCATCAATGCTGATACTGCTGCCATACTGATTCCAAATACATCTGTATAGAAAATCATTAAAAAGTTACTGACAAACATCCAGCTAAAGTTACATCCTACATCTCCGAAACCATATGCAATCTTGCTGATCAGAGGCACTTTTCCATTATTGCTCTCGTTTTCCATTAATTACCTCCTAGCCAAAGTTTCTGATAAAACTCTGCTCTCTCTTGATTCGATCTCCTATTTCTCCTGCACATTGATGATTACTTTCATCGTTGTCTCACGGTTATCATCAATATACTGATATGCTTTCAGATAATCTTTGAATGCAAATGTCTTAGAAATCAATGGTCTTAAATGAACTTTTCCTTCATTTACAAGTTCTATACCATCTACATAATCATCATGACGATACATCATGGTGCTCTTGATATCCAGTTCGTGATCATTTGCAACTGCAAGATCTACTGTTGCCATTCCCGCAAATACGGCAACAAGAACGATGATACTTCCTTTTCTTGCGTATTTAATTGCCTGTCCCATTGTGATATTATTTCCTGCGCAATCATAGATCACATCTGCCTTGTCAGGACCAAAGGCTTCCACCATTGCCTCTCCAAAGTCCTTCTCCATAGTATTAACGCATACATCAATACCACATTCTTTTGCCTTATCCAGACGAAGGTCGCTGACATCTGTGATCATTACCTTTGCGGCGCCCATTCCTTTTGCTGCCTGTGCAACCAGGTTACCGATCGGTCCTGCACCAAGAACTGCAATATTCAAGCCCTTTACATCTCCTACCTGCTTCACTCCATGCACTGCAACTGCCAGAGGCTCGATCATGGCACCTTCTTCATAAGACATATCTTCCGGAATCGGTGTTACTTTAGAGGCATCTACTGCAAAATATTCTGAAGCTGTTCCTGTTGTCTGGAATCCCATAACCTTAAGTTCCTCACAAAGGTTATATTTTCCGTGGCGGCACGGATAACACTGTCCGCAGTAAACCTGTGGCTCAATCGTAACTTTCTGTCCTTCATGAAATTCTGTAACATCTTTTCCGACCTTGGCAATCTCACCGGATACCTCATGTCCCTGAGTCACCGGGTATTTTGTAAATGGATGTTTTCCATGATATACGTGAATATCAGATCCACAGATTCCAATATTCATAATCTTAACTAGTACCTGATCATCTTTCACTTCCGGAACCGGTACCTCTCTGAAAATAATTTCTCCCGGGTTTGTCATTACCTGCTGTAACATAATGTTTTCCTCCTTTATTGAATATCTTTTATTAAATGTTTTATTAAAGTAATTACATTATTGTTCGAGAAATGCATTTTGTCAATATGTTATTGTTCAATTCTGCCTATTGCACAAGATTTCGCTATAATTTTTATGCAGTTTGCGCAAAACAAAAAATCCAGAGAAGAAACATGTGTTAAAAATGTTTCTTCTCTGGATTTTCTAACTCTCTATCTTTCTAATCGTTATAATGTTTTAATAAAAGCCTGTAAATAATGTTTTGCCACACCAACTGCCGAGGCTTCTCTCTTATATGAACAAACTTTCAGGTATCTCGTATCATGATCAAATCCATTATATTCCATTACTTTTTTCCCTAAGGTTAGCATATGATCTGCAAGATATCCCCCTACTTCTCCTCCAAGAATAATATCCATATCATATGCCATTCTCAGATTTGAAATAAGGATTGCCAGATTATTAAGATACTCTTTCCAAACCTTCACGGCTTGTCCGTCCTGCTCTTCCACCTTCTTCATAAACTGTTCCAGTGTCTCTTTAGTCTCATCTGTCAGCACGCTCGCCGCACAGTAAGCATCCGCACAGCCTTGTTTTCCACAATAACATTTCTTTCCGCCTGGAACAAGGATCATATGTCCAAATTCTCCGGCTTTCTGATTTGCTCCCGGAATCAATTTCCCGTCAATGCAAAATGCTCCTCCGAGTGTATTATTCAATGAAAGATACAATGCATTTCTATAGTTATTTAAATCCTCTGCCATCATTGCCGCATTGGCATCATTTTCAAAATAAACCGGAAGTGAAAAGACCTGTTCCAAAAAGCTTAAACTATAATTCTCCAATTGGAGCGCATGAGATTTGATCAGCATTCGTTCTTTCGAATTAACAATTCCCGGAATTGAAATTCCGATTCCCAAGATTCGTTCTCTGTGTTCTACATCTGAAAGAAATCTTTCCAATGCTTCGCTCAATTGTAAGTAGTAAGCGGCCTCTGTTGAAAATTCTAAGCGGATCCTTTCATATTTCTCTATCTCATAGCTCAAATTCACAAGTACAAATCCTGCATGCTTCGCAGTGATCCTTATCCCAACCGCATAACGGTACGCTGGATTAATACTGATTCGTTTTGCTTTTCGCCCGCCTGTAGATTCATATTCTCCGGTTTCAACCGCAATTCCATTAGCCAAGAGCTCATTCACATTCGACAATACAGTCGGCATACTAAGATTGAGATCCTTCGACAATCCCACTTTAGACGTTGCTTCGTGATTTATAATATAGTTTACTATTTTTGATTTTGTGATATTTCTCTTTTCCGCTCCAGCCATATCCAAGGCTCCTTTTATAAATTATTTTATAAAAGTATCTTATCCCTTCTTTGCCGGTTTGTAAAGGTTAGAAATCCATTTTATTCTTCTACTTCCACCGGATTTGTCACGCTGACCTTGTGATCATACCATGTTCCCTTTTTTCCGATCAATGCAAGATCAAATTCTTTGTCCAGTGCCGGAACCGGAACGTCGAATCCATAGACCTCATCAGATGTTCCATCGCTGTAATTAATAGTATCTGTTGTAGGCTGAAGCAGTTCTGCGCCGTCCTTCTGTGCATCCTCAGCAGTTCCTTCGAACAGATTGACAATATTTTTTGATACCAGACTGACATGGATCGTCATTTTCCCATCCTCTACTGTCAGTGTTCCTTTTCCATCCATTGCTTCATTCACATGGAACATAGAGCTGTCTGTTTGGAACTCTGCTGTATATGTTCCGTCTTCCAGTGCTGCCTGCTCCTCATCTGCCTTATCTGCAGAATCCTCTTTTGTATCCGCCTGTTCTGTTTGTGCTTTTCCACTGTCTTTCGTCTCTGTGCTATTTCCACATCCCGTAAATACAGATGCGATCATAGAAACAGAAATTAATACCATTAATAACTTCTTTTTCATCTAAATACTTCCTTTCATTGATTCAAAAAAGGTCATGCAATTCCTTTTTCTCTGAACAAGCATGACCTTCTCAATATCTTCTTACAAATTACTCTGCATCAATTGCAGCCTGTGTATGTGCTACATACAGCTGCTGGATTGCCTGGATTTCTCCTAAACCTGCAATCTGAGTATCAATGCTGTCAAATGCTCCTGATGCCTCAAACTGGCTCTTCCAGGAATCGTCGTCATCTCCGGCCATATCGTTGTTCGCATGGTCTCCTGCAACAACCATCAGCGGACGAAGGATTACTTTCTTATATCCTGCTTCTTTCAGTTTCTCGATCACTGCCTCGCAGGATGTATCTTCCGGCTCACCCTCTACAGTTCCGATAAATACATTGTCATATCCAAGCTGTTCCATCTGTGTCTGCATCTGAGAATAACTTACCTTTGCAGTATGAGATGTACCATGTCCCATGAATACAAATGCTGTTCCGTCTTCTTTCACTGCATCTAAACTGTCAAATCCGGCGTCTTTCACTGCCTCTGCTGTGATTGCTTCCGCTACTGCTGCCTTGTCTGCATTAATAACTGTTGCATCAGCTCCTACTTCTCCAAGAAGTGGCTCTGCAATCTTAACAGATTCAAACTTATCTTTATATCCCTCTAATGCTGCTGTAAGTTCATCATATTCTGCTCCATGCATCAGATGTGTCGGCTGTACAACAAGGTTCTTCACTCCATTGTCTACAGCTCTCTGCAATGCCTGATCCACATTGTCGATCTTCTCGCCATCACGGGCCTGTACGTGATTGATGATGATCTGTGCTGTAAATGCTCTTCTTACAGACCAGTCCGGATAAGCTGCCTGAACTGCCTTCTCAATACCACCGATATCTGTCGCACGGCTGTCATTGAAGGATGTTCCAAAACTTACTACAAGGATTTCATTTTCACCGATCTCATCGGCATTGAGCGGATCATCCTTGGATGCATCTCCTGTATCTCTTCCGAAATAATCCGGATCCGCATTCTCTCCCTCAACAAGTTCTTTCTGTGCATCTGTCAGTGCATCCCATGCTTCTTTCGCTGCTGTACACTGCTCATCTGTCTTGTCTGTTCTTTCCTGAACATAAATGTCATCGATCAGCTTCGCAACTTTATCTGCTGCTTCCTGATCACTGTCCTGTTTAGACTCTGTCTTTGTTGTGTCAGTGTTGTTGTCGCCCTTTGATCCACATCCTGCAATCATGGACACACTAAGTGTTGCTGCCAGTAAAACCATTAATACTTTCTTTTTCATTGTCATCCTCCTGATTTCTTATTCTCAGAAATGAAAACACCCTCGAATCAAACGAGGGTACGCAAAGAAAAACCGGTGATCATTTACAATCTATCTGTAAATAATTACTGCAGTCTAAATCATTTCCTTTCGTACGACCAATTCCTCGTGGCATGAATTCTTCATTCCTGTACTGCGAAAGGCAGGTCTCCCGGCTGATCGTTCAAATGCTTCTGCTTCACCTTCCCGGTCTCCCAGTGGTCTCAAAACACAAGCTCACGAAATACGGTGACGAGTTCGTACAGGATTCTCACCTGTTTCCCTTTTCACCAGTCCAGATTTCCCACGTCGTTCCTCTGATCATTCATAATCAGGACGCCATCATCCATCTGACTGACACCTCACGCATCTGTATTAAATTATATGTTACAACGGGGTCATTCTATCACACTTACACAAATGCGTCAAGAAATGTTATAAATTGGAGGATTTGGCCTCATTTCCGACTTTGATTTCCTCAGCAAAAATGATACAATATCCCTCAGAGACAAAATTTGTAACTAAGGTGGTTTATTATTATGAAAGAATCTAATAGACAAGCATTTCGTCGTGGTTTTCGCGATGGAATTCCGATTGGACTTGGATATCTTGCGGTCTCCTTTTCAATCGGTATCGCCGCAAGAAATATCGGCCTGAATGCATTTCAGGGATTCCTTATGAGTCTGTTAAATAATGCATCCGCCGGAGAGTATGCCGGACTGACTGTAATTGCTGCAAACTCTCCTTATATTGAGGTCGCAATTGTCACATTGATCACGAATGCACGTTATCTTCTGATGAGCTGTGCCATGAGTCAGCGTTTGAGTCCCGACCTTTCGTTAGGACACCGTCTGCTGATGAGTTATGATATCACAGACGAACTTTTTGGAATTGCGATCAGCAGACCCGGTACTTTAAACCCTTATTATACCTATGGCGCGATGGTAACTCCGCTTCCGGGCTGGGCTTTTGGAACTATGCTCGGTGTCATTGCCGGAAATATCATGTCACCGCGTATGGTCAGTGCATTTAGTGTTGCCCTCTTTGGAATGTTTATCGCTATCATCATTCCTCCTTCGAAGCAGAATAAAGTCGTTGCGGGACTGGTTTCTCTTGCATTTATCTCAAGCTTCGCAGCAACTTGCCTGCCTTGGATTTCCACTCTGTCAGATGGTACCAGAACAATTATACTGACCGTCGTACTTTCAGCCGGAGCAGCATTCTTCTTCCCTATACCGACAGAAGATGAAACTTCAGCTTCAACTAAGCAATAATAGAAACGTAACTGTTCAGTTACTCAGAAGGAACAAAATTATGACACACAACATTTATATTTATATTCTTATCATGGGCGGTATCTCTTATTTAATCCGCGTACTGCCGATGACCTTGATTCGAAAACCTTTGAAGAACCAGTTTCTTCAATCCTTTCTATACTATGTACCTTATGTCACACTAGCAGTAATGACATTCCCGGCGATCCTTCATGCCACACAGTCTCCAATCTCCGGAGTTCTCGCTCTCGTTGTTGGAGTTGTAGCCGCATGGTGTGGTGCAGGACTGCTGCCGGTCGCAGTTCTTTGCTGCGCAGTTGTATTTATTGCAGAGCTTTTCTTGTAGAGTGATCTTATAGATTTTAGTAACTGTCGATGCCCTTTTTTCTGCCATTGATGCTTTTTTCGCTACCGTCGATACCCTTTTTCGTTTGGCGAAAGAAATTTTCTTAATTTTCTGACATTTAAGACAATTTCTTTAAAAAGTCTAACGCAAAAATATCAAAAAAGGGGTTGCATTTTTCTGTAGCTTTGATATAATAACCATGTTGTTTGAAACAAGCAACAAACAAAACTCAAGTAATGCGGAATGGTGTAATTGGCAGCACAGCAGACTCTGACTCTGTTAGTAGGGGTTCAAGTCCCTTTTCCGTAGCTGGGAATTTGCTTCGGCAAGTTCCCTATTTTATCGGAGTGTGGCTCAGTTTGGTAGAGCGCTACGTTCGGGACGTAGAGGTCGCAAGTTCGAATCTTGTCACTCCGATGTTTTAAGAGATTACAATTTGTAATCTCTTTTTTTGTATATTAGGATTATAGTCTCTTTGTTGTTACAGATGCGTTGACCAAAAATCTTAAAATGAAAGTTTAGTCAACGCATTCTAATCAAATCTTTATTTCAGCTCTCCATCAAATACAACAGTTGCCGGTCCTGTCATATAAACCGTGTTCTTCTCCTGGTCCCACTGAATCTCCAAATCTCCGCCAAGAAGCTTTACAGTTACTTCATCTTCTGTCAATCCATTCAGAATACAGGAAACAGCTACAGCACATGCTCCTGTTCCGCAGGCAAGTGTCTCCGCAGATCCTCTCTCCCAAACACGCATCTGTACAGTATGTCTATCCAGTACTTTTACAAACTCTGTGTTCACACGTCTTGGAAATCTCTCATGGTTTTCGAATTTTGGTCCGATTTCTTCAATCGGAAGATTATCAACATCATCTACATAAACAACTGCGTGCGGATTTCCCATAGATACGCAAGTCATATGATATTCTTTTCCATCCACAAGAATCGGTTCATCTACAGCTTTATCTCCCTCAGCCACAACCGGAATTTCTGCCGGTGTCAAGATTGGGCTTCCCATATCAACTCGAACCTTCGCAACTTTTCCATTTTCTACGAAAAGCTGAAGTGTTTTGATTCCTGCTAAAGTCTCAACTGTAATCTCTGTTTTGTCAGTCAGGTCGTAATCATACATATATTTTCCAACACAGCGAACTCCATTTCCACACATTTCTCCTCTAGAGCCATCCGCATTATACATGGCCATCTCACAGTCTGCCACTTCCGACGGACAGATCAGGATCAGTCCATCAGATCCTATTCCAAAATGTCTGTCACTCACCTGGATTGCCAACGCTGATGGATCTTCTACCTTCTCTTCAAAACAGTTTACATACACATAATCATTTCCAATTCCCTGCATTTTTGTAAATTTCATTCTCTTCTCCGTTCCACTGTCATCACTGACAGTCCTCTTATTTGTTATTGTTTACAGCACTTCTTATTCGTTACTGTTAACAGCTGCCTCTTATTCATTCATAATTGTCAGCACCATCTGTGCTGTTTCGAGCATATTGGTCCCACTTTCCATACTGCTCTTCTGTAAATATCGATGTGCTTCCTCTTCTGACATGTTATTTCGTTCTATCAGAAGCGCTTTCGCCTGATCGATTATCTTTCTCTGAGAATCGTCTCTCTTTCGTACCGTTTCTCTGCGCTTTCTTCTCTTCCTGCTCTGTGTCTGCTGAATCATTTCAACGGTATTTACCAAATCATAAACTTTGATTGGGAGTGGAAGTCCTACAACCCCATCCGGCAGTCCATCCATCCACTTATCCGCTGAAGCCACCAAAAGCATGTCAAACGTATCCGGAAGAGATTCTCGTAAATCTGTATACTGCATATCTTGAAACCGATAACCACACACGACAATTCCATCGTTCCAGTTATCAGCATACTGCAAAACCTTAGCTCCTGTCAAACATACCGCAGATACTTCAATACCCGCACGAACCAAACTATTACGGATATTTACTGCATTTTCCCTCTTTGGAAAAACGACAATAATGTTGCTCATATCTGCTCACCTCTTCCGCTAACTTCTTTTCTGTCAATCTGTTCTCTCTAAAATGTTCTATACCAATATATGTGGTCTCTAAATGCCCAATGACAAGATATCCAGACTACAGCCTGTAAAGATAATGATTGATCTCCCAGTCTGTCACCTGCATACAATATTCTTTATATTCTTTCTTATTTGCTTTGATGATCTTCTCGGCAAGCTCTTTCCCTAATACGCTGATCAGCAGTTCGTCTTTCTCAAGCTCTGCTGTAGCAGCTCCAAGCGTTCTCGGCAGTTCTTCCACTTGAAGTTCATCTCTTCTTTCCTGCGTCATCTTCTGAATATTTTCATCAATATTCTTCGGAGGCATGATCTGATTCTTAATTCCATCCAGTCCCGCTTTCAGAAGTACTGCAAGTGCCAGATATGGATTCGCCGTAGCATCCGGACTGCGAAGTTCCAGTCTTGAATTGTCTTCTTTCTCCATAGACACACGGAGCAAAGGTCCTCTTGTCTTAGCTGACCATCCCATATAAACGGGTGCTTCATACCCCGGCACAAAACGTTTATAAGAATTGATCGTTGGATTTGTAATACAGGTGATTGCCTTCATATGTTTCATCAAGCCACCAATAAAATAATATCCTTCCTGGCTGAGTCCATTCTCATCCTCTGCGTTATAAAGTGCATTTGTTCCATCGTTTTTATATAAAGACAAATTAATGTGCATTCCTGACCCATAAGTCTCACTCTTCGGCTTTGGCATAAATGTCGCGTGCAGACCATGTCGTTTTGCGATTGTCTTGACAACCATCTTAAATGTCATCAGATTATCTGCTGTAATCATCGCCTCATCGTAGTGAAAGTCGATTTCATGTTGCGCCGGCGCAATCTCATGATGTGAGGAAATAATCTCAAACCCCATATCTTCTAATGTTAAGATCATATCTCTTCTCGCATTTTCTCCAAGATCCAATGGCCCTACATCAAAATATCCTCCCTGCTCGTGAGTTACTGTTGTCGGTCTACCGTCATCATCTGTATGGAAAAGAAAGAACTCGCATTCCGGGCCGACATTCATCGTATATCCCATCTCTTTCGCCTCAGCAACAGCCTTTCTGAGTACATAACGCGGATCGCCTTCATACGGTGTTCCATCTTTTTTATACACATCACAGATCAGTCTTGCAACTTTTCCCTGCTGTGGTCTCCATGGAAAGATTTCAAATGTACTCAAATCCGGATATAAATACATATCTGATTCTTCCTCATCTGCAACCCCTTCCAAGGAAGAAACATCAAACATACAGCGGTTATCCAATGCTTTTTCAAGCTGTCCTACTGTTACCGCCATATTTTTCATCGTTCCAAAAATATCTGTAAACTGCAATCTGATGAAAGCGACATCTTCTTCCTCTACTATGTGAAAAATATCATCTCTTGTATAGTTATGCATTATTTTTCGACCTCCTTTATCATAAACTCATACGATAAAAGGGCGTTCTCCACCTAAGTTGGAAACGCCCTTGTTTCTGTGTTACATTATAATGATTGACTGTTTTCTTGTCAATTATTTCTGAATTAGTTCAAGCACTTCTTCTTTGACAGGCATAGCTTTGATCGCACCCTTCTTTGTTGTTACAAGTGCTGCTGCCGCATTCGCAAATGTCAGCATCTCTCCTAACTGTTCCTCTGTCAGATTCTCAAAATCATGATCAACCAGATAATTCAAAGAACTTCCACAGAAAGTATCTCCTGCACCGGTTGTCTCAATTGCTTTCACTGAAAATCCTGGTCTCTCTACGCGCATGCCTTTGTAATAAGCTCTGCTTCCGTCTTTTCCCATAGTCAGAAGAATCAGCGGAATATTGTATGTCTCCTGCAGATATGCGATTCCCTCATCATAGTCTTCCTTACCGGATACAAACTGAATTTCATTATCAGAGATCTTCAGGATATCACATTTTCCAAATCCATACTCCATCTGCTCTTTTGCAAGATCAAGAGAACTCCACAGTGGCGGTCTCAGATTTGGATCAAAGGATACAAGGCAACCATTTGCTTTTGCTGTTTCTACCGCTTTCTTTGTCGCTTCACGCACACCTTCATGTGTCATAGAAAGTGTTCCGAAATGAAAGACTTTTGTATCTTTTACTACTTCTGGATTCACTTCATCTGCTGTAAGCATCATATCTGCTCCCGGATTACGGTAAAATGAGAACTCTCTGTCTCCATCTGGGAATGTATGTACAAACGCAAGTGTTGTATTCACATTTTCGTCAACCATCAGATTGGAGGCATCGATTCCGACTTCCGTAATCGTATCTCTTAATAACGTTCCAAACTGATCTTTTCCAACTTTCCCTATAAATGCTGTCTTCTTTCCCATCTTGTTCAGAAGCGCCAGCACATTACACGGTGCACCTCCCGGGCAAGCCTCAAACATATTGTTTCCCTGTTCGCTTTGTCCATTCATTGTAAAATCAATCAGAAGTTCTCCTAATGCGATTACATCATATTTCTTTGCCATGAAGTTCTCCTCCTATTTCTTGTCTTATTACTTTGTCTTATTGCTTGTCTTAATTAAAATATACTAACTCTTCAATTGGTTCTGCAGGCTCAATATTCTCTGCCTCAAGCACCGGTCCTTCTCCGCCATATACAGACAGATTCGCATAACGCACTTTTGCACGAATTTTTACCCAGTCTCCCGCATTCAGCTTCGGCGCATAAGCGCTTCTGCAAACATATCCAAGGAAAGATGTATCATCTGCACAGCAAGTCATCGCCATACGTCCCGGATAGAATACCTTAGACGGAAATGCTTTTGGTTTCATAACCTTTGCAACAAATTCTACAACTTTTCCTTTATAGCGCTCCGGATGCTCCTGCATATCAATATACCAGATACCATAATCTTCTCTTGGAATCTCAATCACAGGTGCTTTGAGATCATATGGTACTTCGTCTTCAAAGATATTGTCTACCTCACCGTTCTCATCCTCAAAGATTACTTCTGCCTGAGGGCTTACAACCTTAACACTTCTGCGGTATCCTGCCAACGGTTTCTTATCCTCGCAACGGTTGAACAGAACAAGCTCTGCTCCCTTTACCATCTCTACAAACAGTGGTTTTAAGTTTGTCAGATACATCTGAAAAGTACTTGCATCTACCGTTGTGATCTTCTGCTCAATAGCCCATCCTGCCGGAAGCTTCATCTTCTCAAATTCACTCACCTGCCACATACCGTTATACTCGATAACCACACGTTCCGGCTTGTGCTTCTTATTCATCTCTTCCAGCCATTCTTCTGTCAGATCTTCTTTATCTTCTACAGTCTCAATAACGACACCATACTTCAGCAATTCTCTCGGATCATACTCTTCTTCTCCCTCTTCACAAAGAATCAGAAGTGTCTTACCGTCAATCTGGAAGTAGTCCTGTGACAATGTAAAATTCAGAAACTGTGTCTTTCCACTATCAAGAAAACCTGTCATCAGATAAACCATAACATCTGGCTCTTTCATCATATCTATCTCCATTCCGTCTCCCTTTCGCAGAAGACATCTGTTATTACATAATGCTACGCAGCCCCCTATGGGGTACTGCTTTGCTTATCCTTTTTATTTCAGCTTAAATAATTCTGCAAGCTTGTCTTCGTTAAGCTCAGCTCCGATCACACAGATTCTTCCTGTGTATTCCGGTGCTCCTGTTCTTACTTCATGCTCCTCCGGAACCATATCAAAGTAAATCCACTCTCCATCTGCTCCTGCTACCATTCCTTTTGCACGGAGTACATTTCCGTAAGAGCCATCCTCTTCAAGAGTCTTCAGAATTGCACTGACCTCATCCTTTGTATAAGTATGAATTGTCTCTTTACCCCAGCTTGTGAATACCTCATCTGCATGATGATGACCCTCATGATCGTGGTGATGATGGTGTCCACAGCCGCAGCTGCACTCTCCATCATGATGATGATGCTCGTGCTCACACTCTTCATGATCGTGGTGATGATGCTCGTGGTCACACTCTTCATGGTCGTGATGGTGATGCTCATGATCATGTTCTTCATGGTCGTGATGGCGATGCTCATGATCATGTTCTTCATGGTCGTGGTGATGATGCTCGTGATCGCACTCTTCGTGATCGTGGTGGTGATGATGTTCATGATCATGTGCTTCCTTGGCTACTTCTGCGAGTAACTCATCTTCAAGAGATTTGCTTGATTCCATTGTTTCAAGAATCTTCTCGCCCGGAAGCTGCTCGATCGGTGTTGTGATGATTGGAGCTTTTTCATTCAGTTCTCTTAACAGTGCAACACTTTCCTGAATCTTCTCCGGTTTTGCTTTATCTGTACGGCTTAAAATAACTGCACCTGCATATTCAATCTGGTTGCTGAAAAATTCGCCAAAGTTCTTACGGTAAATCTTGCACTTTGTTACATCTACAACTGTTGTAAAGCTATTGAGCTCTGCATCGATTTCACCCTGAACATCCTGTACAGCCTTGATTACATCAGAAAGCTTTCCAACTCCTGATGGCTCGATCAGAATACGATCCGGATGATAAGTATCTACGACCTCATGAAGAGATTTTCCAAAATCTCCAACCAGTGAACAACAGATACATCCTGAATTCATCTCACGAATCTCAATTCCTGCTTCCTTCAAAAATCCACCATCAATACCGATCTCTCCAAATTCATTCTCGATCAGTACAACCTGTTCTCCCTTGTATGCGTCGGAAAGAAGCTTCTTAATTAAAGTTGTCTTTCCTGCTCCAAGAAATCCTGAAATAATGTCAATCTTTGTCATTTTTCTCTTCTCCTTTTTCTATTATTTCAAATCCAATTCAACCGGGCAATGATCCGATCCCATAATATCTGTCAGAATCTTTGCATCTTCCAGTCGGTTCTTTAAACTATCTGAGACACAGAAGTAGTCTATACGCCAGCCTGCATTCTTCGCCCTGGCACTGAAACGATAAGACCACCAGGAATAGATTCCTGTCTGCTCCGGATAAAAGTACCGGAATGTATCAATAAATCCGGCATCCAGAAGTTCAGTAAACTTCTGTCTTTCCTCATCCGTAAATCCTGCATTCTTACGGTTGGTCTTCGGATTCTTAAGATCAATCTCTTTGTGCGCTACATTCATATCTCCGGTCACAATCACCGGTTTTGTCTCTTCTAACTTCTTCAGATAAGTACGGAAGTCATCCTCCCACTTCATTCTGTAATCTAACCTTACCAGCCCATTCTGAGAATTCGGTGTATACACTGTAACGAAATAAAACTCTTCAAATTCACAGGTGATCACACGTCCTTCCCGGTCATGCTCCTCAATACCGATTCCGTAACTCACCGACAATGGTTCTTTCTTTGTAAACACGGCTGTTCCGGAATACCCCTTCTTCACAGCATAATTCCAATACTGATGATAGCCTTCTAATTCCAGATTTAGCTGTCCTTCCTGCATCTTCGTCTCTTGAATACAGAAGATATCCGCATCTGCCTCATGAAAGAACTCAAGAAATCCTTTCTGTACACAGGCACGAATACCATTTACATTCCATGATATTAATTTCAATCTGCTGCATCCTCCCTTTCAAGAGTGTTGCTGTTCACCGTCCATTAGCCAACTTTTCTGTGAATAATCAGCAACTTTCCATAACCGAATCAATAATACACCTCATCAAGGAATAAACCCCTTGCAGGTGCTAAAAATCCAGCCTGACTTCTATCTTTTGATTTCAAAGGTTCCTTCACACTCTCTATGCTTCGTGCTCCGGTTCCAACTTCCAGCAAAGTTCCTGTCAAAATCCTTACCATATGGTAAAGAAATCCTGTTCCTTCATATTGAATACTGACTTTGCTTCCTTGTCCGCAAATCATTATAGCATAAATTGTTCTTTTTGTGGACTTTTCATCCTTTTTATCCGTATATCCGGCAAACTCATACGTGCCAATCAACAATTGTGCTGCCTTTCTCATCGCATCTAAATCCAATCTCTGCGGAAAATGATATGTATATCGTCTTGTGAACACATCTGGTTTCTCTGCCAGATCAAGCTGATAAATGTATCTTTTTCCGACCGCACTTTTTCTCGCATGAAATCCATTCCTCACAAGCTCTGCATCTAAAATCCGAATATCTCCGGGTAATCTTGAATTTATCTTTTCTGTAAAAAATCCATCCTCCACCTGACCAGAAAGAACTACTGTTGCAGTCTGTCCATTCGCATGAACACCTGCATCTGTTCGTCCTGAACCATCAATCTCCACTGGATATCCTGCCACTGACGAAATTGTTCGCTCCAGAATTCCCTGCAAAGTATTCTCTGTGTTTGCCTGTCTCTGCCATCCCTGATATGCAGTTCCGTCATAAGCAATTGTTAATTTATAAGTTCTCATTCTCGCCCCCGTGTAATATACTAACATTCTCCGAAAGATTGAAATCGGTTATACTCACGAACAGAGTATAACCGATTTTTATTATTTTAGAAATTTCTTCAATTCATCCATGAATGTATTCGCATCTTTGAACTCTCTGTAGACAGATGCAAATCTGACATATGCAACCGGATCCAATGCCTTCAGATTCTCCATAACAATTTCACCAATCTCACTGCTTGGGATTTCTTTCTCTTCACGATTAAAAATTGACAGTTCAATCGCATCAATTGTCTTTTGAATCTCTTCAGCCGGAACCGGACGCTTGTAGCATGCATTCAGAACTCCATTCTCTATCTTCGCTCTTTCATACTGTTCACGGTTATTATCTTTCTTAATTACAATCAGTGGGATCGTCTCTACCTTTTCATAAGTTGTAAAACGCTTACCACATTCATCGCAAGAACGTCTTCTTCTGATAGAACTATTATCCTCTGCTGGTCTGGAATCAATCACTCTTGTATCTGGATTGCCACAATATGGACACTTCATATAATCCACTCCGCCTTTCCACGTATCTTATTGCCTTCATTATACACAATGTCTAATATTTTTGCAAAAACTTTTCTTCTTTAATTTCCACAAGAATAATATCCGGTCCAATCTTCTTTATACATGCAAATGGTATCACATATTCGCTATCCGTTCCAAAGAATCCACAGAACTTTCCCGGCCCAGGAACAATCAATGCTTCTATCGCACCGGAGCATTCATTTATCTGCAGATCTACTACACCTCCAAGACATTTTCCATTACAGATGTTCACTACCTCTTTTTCTTTTAATTCACAGAATCTCATAGGCATTATTCCATGATTGCCGATACTTTCTCTTAACTATTCTATGCATGAAATCAGAATCTGTTGTATAATAAAACTCACATGAACATACCAGATTGGAGCATATTATTTATGAAAGAACTTTCTGCTGCCGAAGAGACTTATACGAGGGAAGATCTTCCTACGCCGTTCTTCGTCTTCTGCTTTCTCACTTTCTCTCTTCCTCTATAGTCGTGAAATCTGCACGATATCTTTGATTGGAATTGCGGTCCTATCTTCCAACTCGACCGCTTTTTCATATTGTCTGATTCTTCTCACCTTCCCCTGAACAGTTCGATATTGACCACCTTCCTTCTTCTGGTCTGCACAGAAATACGTAATCTTCACATCCGGATTTGTTTCCCTATCGTCCTGTAATCGTTTCTTAAGATATTGTAAACTTTGATCTAACCGTTCCAGTTCCTCCTCATCCAGTTCTACTCTCTGCTCTGTAAGTCTTGCTTCTTCCTTCACGACCTCTTCGTATCCGGTCAATGCTGAAAACGGAGCGAACTGTGCCGCTCTGTCTATCAACGGCATTGGTGGATGAACAGAAGATACGTGATGTGGACAATCTAAAATATCATCATATTTATGCTTTGTGTCCGCCGATTTGTCTGTTTCTCTCAATAGTTGTCGCTCCTTCCTGCAGATTCATTCCCTTCAGCACTGCATTCTTTCCAAATTTCTTCTTGAGTTCAAGGACTGCCTGCTGCATGCTTCTCTCACGCTCCCGTTCTTCTTTTTCCCGCTGCTTTTGTTCTTCCTTCGCTTGATAATCTGTAAAAAGATCCATCTGTTCATACGAGTCCGTCTCTGCAATCTCACATTCCTGTATCACATGATTCGCCACCAGTGATATCCTGCGTACAAGCAGTTTGGGATCCACAATCCTTTGATACAGTTCTACCGCTGCATCCACAATTTTTCGCGTAGAAGACGTATACTCTTCCAAATTCATTGTTCCATGTGCATGCTTCGGAATCTTTCTCCCATAACGGTCTGTCTTTATCTCACCTCGGTAATTCTTCTGAAATTCTGATTGTTTCAGATTTTCAATATCGTATCCTACTGTCAGTACAATCTGATTAGTCGCAAGACCTTTATCAACCAGATCCAATACCAGAAGTTCTGTCATTTCCCGTACGATCAGACCTGCCTTTTCATAGGAATACGGGCATTGGAGCACCTGACCGGAACCGACACTGTTCGATGAAGGCTTGTAATTCTTAATTGCCTCCATCGTACACGGCTCCCAGCCCCAGGCATGGTCAATCAGGAGTTCTGCATTCACGCCAAATAAACGATACAATAGTTCTTCATTGTAAAACTCCTGTGCGCTCCCCATTGAACATCTCGCAATATCCCCCATTGTATACAGACCATTCTCCTCCAGCTTCTTCGCATACCCTCTTCCTACGCGCCAGAAATCTGTCAATGGTCTATGATTCCAAAGTTGTTCTCGATAGCTTCGTTCATTCAACTTCGCAATTCTCACTCCATCTTCATCAGGTTCGACATGTTTCGCCATAATATCCATTGCAATCTTTGCAAGATACAGATTCGTCCCAATCCCGGCAGTCGCTGTGATTCCAGTCTCATGAAGTACCTCCCGAATCATCTTCCTCGTCAGTTCTTCCGACGTGAGTCCGTAAGTTTTCAGATAGGAAGTTGCATCAAGAAACACTTCATCTATGGAATAAACATGTATGTCTTCCGGCGCAATATATTTCAGATAGATTGCATAAATCCTACGGCTGTACTCCATATAAAGAGCCATCCTTGGTGGCGCTGTCACGTAATCCAATGCAAGCTCCGGGTGTTTCCTTAATTCACGCTGGTCAGACGAACTTCCCTGAAATCTTCCACCCGGACTTCGATACCGTCTCGCCTCATTCACTTCCGCTACTTTCTGTACAACTTCAAACAAGCGGGCTCTTCCCGGAATCCCATAAGACTTCAGCGCCGGAGATACCGCCAGGCAGATAGTCTTCTCTGTACGGGTTACATCTGCCACGACAAGATTCACCTCCAACGGATCCAGATCCCGTTCCACACATTCCACAGAAGCGTAAAAAGATTTCAGGTCAATTGCAATATAGGTGCGTTCTTTCATGGCATATTCCCCTCCTTTCGTTGATGTCTCTATTATATAGAACATATGTTCTTCTTTCAAGTAGGATTTTCAACATATTTTGCGATGCATATTTGTGCATTTTGTTGTGAACGCGCAACTCAGATTGATGAGAAATACTTGTTTCCAGGATACCGCAACGAGAAAAAGATAAACCATCTGTTTCCTGTGGTTTTTCAACAAAAGAAGCCTTACGATCAAACCTCCTTTCTGTCTGATCGTAAGACTTCATTTTCCCTTAAAAACTTGTCCGATAAATCGGCAATGCATTGATTACCGGTTCCTCGTATGGATGTACCTCTTTGATTGCCTGAATAGTTTCATCCACTTTCTCTGTAAATACAGTTACCTCAACTTTTACTTCAGGTTCACAACTGATTTCACCTACATTTCCAATATAAGGAGATGTCCCGCCTAACGGTCTCCAGTAACTGGTAAGCTGTGAACATGACATACATGAATCATAATTGCCTATATGTCCTGCATCTACTGACTGTAACGCTTTCTGTAGCTGCGAAATATGTGTTTCCGGAATAAAGATTTCTAATTTGCAATACTTGAAATCCATGCGACGCACCTCCTCAATGCACAAATAAAATTTATATCAAAATCCCATCGCAATGATCTATTTCATGCTGAATGATCTGGGCCGTCCATCCGCTATATTTCTCTTTTTTCTTCTTGAAATTCATATCCTGATATTCAACTTCTATTTCCTGATAACGTCTGCAGCTTCGCACTCCGTCTAATGACAGACACCCCTCTTCCGTCTCATAAGCGCCTGTGCGCTTCACGATTTTCGGATTAAACATAGCAATATTAAACATCCCCATATTCACTGCAATGATTCTCTTTTTTGCTCCAATCATATTTGCTGCCATACCTACACATCCTGCTTCATTTGCTTTCAATGTATCTAACAGATCGATTGCTATCTGTTTATCCGCTTCTGTCGCCGGTTCTGATTTTTGATTTAAGAAAAATATGTCTCTCATAATAGGCTTAATCATACTTTTTTACTTCCTTTCCATTCCCTGTAAACCATTCTATTTCTACAGAAATTTTTTCTTCTGTTGCTAAGCTTACATAATATTCATCTATACATCTTGTCTCAATAAAATATTCCTTTACTTTTTCATTTTCCCATTCTTTACTAAATCCAATGCCTTTTACTTTCAGCTTCGCTTCTAGTTCTGTCCATAATTGAGTAAATATCCGGTCTTTTTCCTCCCCGCAAAGTTCAGACATTGCATTTTGTATTTCATTCGAAAATATCTTCTTCGCTGTAGCTTCGTGATACGGACGCACACGTTCAATATCAATGCCCACTTCCTGATCAGCAATCGCTAGAACTACATATTTACCGCTATGTGACAGGTTAAAATGTTTTCTTGCATCCACAAGCATTGGCTTCCCATTTTTACTCATTACAAGCTGAGCATCATTTTCTACACCTAAATACTCTTTTAAAAGATATCCCGCTATCAGCTCCTGTTTTTTATCCGTCTCTCTCTTATGCTTCTGATACTTTTCAACATATCTTTGTGCTATCTGTGAGATAATCCGTTCTTCATTGCATGATATTTTTTCTATATCAGCTATTATGATTCTTCCCTTTGTCATTTATTGTCCCATCTTTTCTATATACTTTTGTCAGGAATGCCACCGGCATTTTGCCGTGAGACACACAATTCTCATTTGATATATACATATATCAAAATCTTTTCTTTGTCAAGAAATTGATTTTTTGCAAGAAAAAAACAGCGCTTTCGCACTGCTTCTCATTCCTGTCTATATTCCATGTACCTTCAAAACTACATACAGTTAAAACCAACATCATCATCCAAACCTATC
>ERZ1034939.668-NODE-668-length-20386-cov-18.099552_pt1 | contig 20386 bp, 14 predicted proteins | sample MGYA00520626_ERZ1034939 | MGnify/ENA primary metagenome ERZ1034939 (study PRJEB33766, sample SAMN09781751) | gut metagenome | biome: gut microbiome | host: Homo sapiens | place: Madagascar | study: EMG produced TPA metagenomics assembly of the PRJNA485056 data...
TTGCACATAAGCGATTTCTCTTGATAATTTTTGCAAATATACGAGGAAACTTTCTGATTACCAAATAAATTAACCATTTTTTTTATAAAAATAGGCACGCATCCTTTCGGGGGCGTGCCTATAACCTTTTATTATATTATACCTTTATATTACCTTGACTCTCCCTTTCCCTCCTCTTCCATCAATTACGATTTTCTCGAAGACGATGGCTGGGTCGTTAGGAGTGAGGGTGAGGGTGTGGATGCCATCGGCAGTAGCCGGCTTATTTGTTTCATTTTGGCTTTTCATGAGGTTTCTGTACGTCTTTTTCCTTAAATGTTTTGTGTTTTCAGAGAAAAGTATTAATTTTGCAACATAAAAATAAGATAGAAAATATGATAGACAAACCGACGATAGCACGTATCATGGACTCCACCAAGATAGAAGAGGTGGTGTCTGAATTCGTCACGCTCAAAAAGCGCGGCATCAACTATGTCGGCTTGTGTCCTTTCCACAACGATTCCCATCCATCCTTCTCCGTCTCTCCTACGCGTGGCATCTGCCACTGCTTTACCTGCGGAAAGGGTGGAAACGCCATCAACTTCCTGATGGAGCTGGAGCAGATGACCTATCCTGAGGCATTGAAATGGCTGGCTAACAAATACCATATCGAGATTCAGGAACGCGAGATGACCAACGAGGAGAAGCAGCGCGAAAACGAACGTGAATCGATGTTCATCGTGAATGAATGGGCGGCGAAATACTTCCAGGACATCCTGCAGAATGATGTGGACGGAAGAGCCATCGGCATGCAGTATTTCAGAAGCCGAGGATTCAGAGACGACATCATCCGGAAATTCCAGCTGGGATTCGCCCTGAACCAGCGCACGGCGCTCTTCGACGAGGCGGTGAAGAAAGGATATCAGCCGAAATACCTGGTGGATACCGGTCTCTGCTTCAAGGTGGACAAGGAGGAAGCGGGCAACAAGAGCGGACAGGACAAGTATCTGGACCGATTCTCCGGGCGCGCCATCTTCCCGTGGCTGAGTGTGAGCGGAAAGGTGGTGGCTTTCGGCGGACGTGTGCTGGATACCCGTACCAAGGGTGTGAGCCAGAAATACGTGAACTCGCCCGACAGTATCATCTACCACAAGGAGCGGGAACTCTACGGACTGTATCAGGCAAAGAAGGCCATCGCCAAGGAAGACTGCGTGTATATGGTGGAGGGATATACGGATGTAATCTCCATGCACCAGTGCGGCATCGAAAACGTGGTGGCCAACTCGGGTACGGCGCTGAGCATCCATCAGATCAGACTGCTCCACCGATTCACCAGCAACATCGTATTGCTCTACGACGGCGATGCTGCGGGCGTGCATGCGGCGCTGCGAGGTACCGATATGCTGCTGGAGGAGGAGATGAACGTGAAGGTGCTCTTCCTGCCGGATGGAAACGACCCGGACAGCTTTGCCCGAAGCCATACCGCTGCAGATTTCAGAAAATACATAGAGGAAAACCAGAAGGACTTCATACAGTTTAAGACCGACCTCTCGCTGAACGGCGTGACCGATCCGGTGAAAAGAAGCCAGGCAATCAATAGCATCGTGGAGAGCATCTCGAAGATCAAGAACCAGATTACCCGAGCCTCTTATATCACCGACTGCGCCCACCGGCTGGGCGTGAACGAGGCGATTATCGTGAATGCGCTGAACAACTTCGTGAGAAACGGCATGAGCGAGCAGGTGAAGGCAGAACGGCGCGCGGCTGGACTGAGAGACCCGAAGGCTACTGCCCCACAGCAGGGAATGCAGGCTGCCATGAGGGGCGTGACGCCGCTGGACAAGCTGCTGGAGGTGGAAGACCTGCTGGTGAAGCTGATCATACACCATGGAGAAAAGCATATCGTGGTGAAGGATGTGGAGGGCAACGATATTGAACTGCCGATAGCACAATATATCTATCTGGATATGTCGGGCGATGAGTTCAGATTCCATAACGAGCTTTATAACAGAATCTTGCAGGAAACACTGGAGCATCTGGAGGATGAGAACTTCGTGGCGGAAAACTATTTTGCCAACCATCCGGATCCGGAGGTGAGTAGAATTGCCAGTCTGCCGACGGGAGAACAGGAGGTTTCTACGGCGAGTCTGCAGCTGCAGCTGAACGCTGAAAAGCTGCGCCAGTTTGTCTTCAAGGATCTGCTGAGCTTCCGCACACATTATATCGCACAGCGACTGATAGAGGTGCAGCAGGAATTTGCCAGAAATCCTACGAACAGGGAGCTGGTGGAGGAGTTTATGAAACTGAAGAAGATGAACTCGCTGCTTGCCAGCCAGACCAACTCGGTATTCAACTAGATTAAAAAAGAAAGGTATGATATATTTTCATTGGATTTATCTCTTGCTTTATATGGCAATCATGATTCCCGCTATCATCACCGTCTTGATGGACAACCGACAGCCCGCCAAGACGATGGCATGGATTCTTGTGCTTGCCTTCATGCCTTTCGTGGGAATCATCTTCTACATTTTCTTCGGGCAGAACACGAGAAAGGAACGGCTGATCAGCGATAGAAGCATGGACCAGTTGACCAAGCGCTCTATGCTGGAGTTTGCCGAGCAGGAGAATCTGCATATCCCAGCCAACAACAAGCCGCTGATGAATCTCTTTACCAATCAGAACTGGGCATTCCCGTTTAAGGACAATCAGGTGGATATCTTTACTGATGGTTATGAATTCATCTTCTCCTTATTATATAATATAGGTAAGGCTCAGCATCATATCCATCTGGATACCTACATCTTCGAGGATGATGCCCTGGGCTATCTGGTGGCTGATGCCCTGATAGACAAGGCGGAACAGGGAGTGGAAATCAGACTGATATACGATGACGTGGGCTGCTGGAAGGTGAAGGATGCCTTCTTTGAGCGCATGAGGGAAGCGGGCATCGATGTGCATTCGTTCATGCCGGTAAGGTTTCCGGCGTTTACCAGCAAGGTGAACTACCGCAATCACCGCAAGATATGCGTGATAGACGGCAGGGTAGGATTTATCGGTGGCATGAACATCGCCAAGCGCTATGTGAAGGGCACCGGGACGCAGAAGTGGCGCGATACGCATCTGAGGATAGAGGGCGGAGGTGTGTATGCCCTGCAGCGTGCTTTCCTGATAGACTGGTATTTTGTGGATCGCACCTTGGTGTCAAACCGAAAGTATTATCCTCCGGTGGATTCGAAAATCAGGAATAATTGTCTGGTGCAGGTAGTAACGAGCAGTCCGATTGCTCCATGGCCTGATATCATGCAGGGATATGTGCGCATTCTGCTCCAGGCGCAGAAATATGTGTATATGGAGACGCCTTATTTCCTGCCTACGGAGCCTGTGCTCTTTGCGATGCGCACGGCGGCGCTGGCAGGAGTAGATATCCGCCTGCTGATGCCTAGACATTCAGATGCCAGGATGGTGGAGTGGGCTTCGCGTTCTTATCTGATGGAGGCGATAGAGGCTGGCGTGAAGGTTTATCTCTATACGGGTGGATTCAATCACAGCAAGTTGCTGGTGAGCGATGACAATCTCTGTACCGTGGGCAGCACGAATGTGGATTTTCGGAGTTTCGAGAATAATTTCGAGGCGAATGCCTTCTTCTATGATGAGGAAATGGCTCAGAGAATCAAGCGGATTTATCTGAAGGATGAATCCAGCAGCATTCTGGTGGATGATGTGGCGTATTTCGTAAGGCGCCCATTCCTGAAAAGATTGTTCGAGAGTATCGTAAGATTGCTTTCGCCGCTGCTGTAAAAAAAGAGGGTGTTGTAATCTTGCTTCTGCCCTTTGTTTTTTCCCAATACGCCCTGAAAGGGCAGAAGCTCCTAGCCCAGGGCCATCGCCCTGGGTAGTCTTGTATTTTTCCCTTTCGCCCTGTAAGGGCAAAAGCTTTAAAACAATCACTTGGTTTTATCTGAATATCGAGAAGTTTACGCTTCCGTAACTTCTATGCTCCAGGAATCTTGGATGGTCGGAGAAATCGTAGTTCTTGCCATGCTCGAAAACGAAGATGCCCTCTTCGTTGAGAAGGTTGCCATTGAGTACGAGGTCTGGAATCTCGGGGAGCTTCTCCAGTGCGTATGGCGGATCGGCAAAGATGAAATCGAACTTCTGCTTGCAGGTTCTCAGGAAGCGGAATACATCGCCGCGAATCAGAAGATCCTTGTCTTCGCCCAGTTTCTTGAAACACTCGCGGATGAAGTTGGCATGGTCGCGGTCGGCCTCTACGCTGATCACTCGGCTGCATCCACGGGATACCAGTTCCAGTGAGATGCTGCCTGTGCCGGCAAAGAGGTCGAGGGCTGTAGCATCCTCGAAATCGATGTAATTCTGCAAAACATTAAAGATGTTCTCCTTTGCGAAATCTGTAGTTGGTCGCGCCTTGAACGAACGTGGTATGTCGAAGTGGCGACCCTTATATTGTCCTGTTATGATTCTCATAATTAATTTTTAACTATCAACTTTTAACAATCAATTTTTAAAATCAGCTTTTTACTATCAACTCCTACTTGCTTAAGTAGAGCGTCAGCAGATCGAAAGGCATTCCCTTGATTTCCGTGATGGGCGCACGATTGAATTCGGCGCTTGGATTCAGGAGAAAAGTCTTCTTGACATAGAGCTTGGCATTGTAGAGGAACCAATCCTTATCCGGAATATCGCCCGAAACATGCAGCTCATCCTGCATCTGCTGCAATCCCAGCTGCTTCCATACGAAGAGGATGAAGTAGAGTGCATCCTTGGCATGATCAGCCTGGAAGGAATTGTAGAACTTGAATCTGTTTTTCTCGAAACAGAAGATGTCCACCTTCTTGTCGTGGAAATACGCATAGAGCTTGTGGTAGATACCCGTGAAGCTGCGCTTGTGCAGATAGTTCCACATCGGTTGCATGATAGGAGTGAAGCGCACATCCTGGAAGTTGTCTTCTATCACCATCTTCAGATCCTTGTTGATTGGGAAAACGGCCACCACATTCAGATTCGGCTGCACCCTGTAGAGGATGGCATCGCTGTGGCTGCCCGTGAAGGCATGCTGATAGAGCACGGTGAGGTCTTCCTCGTGGAATTCCTCGATAGGTACCAGCAGGATAGGCGTATCGATATAGACACGCACCTTCTGATAGCCGCGCTGCAGAAGTTCGCTTTCGCCGAAAGCCTGTCTGAGGTTGGCTGCTATCGATACACCGCTTTTCACGGTGTAAGGTTCGTATATCAACTGGTGCTCGGCTTCACGATCTACAACCGAGAAGCTGAGTGTATTCTTGCTCACACGGATGGTGAGTCGTGCTTGTTGTGTTCTTTTTTTACCAATTACTTGCATTGTCGTTGTCTTTGGTGATGTCTCCGATCTTTAATCCAGGAAAGTTGCCGGCATCGGAAGCTTTTTCTGTTACCTGTTGAATCGCCTCCTCGTTGAGACCATCGAGATAGTCTTCGTAGGTGGCTCCGCATTCCATCAGCGGAATCTGCTTTCCGCTTTTATGGATAATGGTAGTGGCGGCGAGCGAGAATTTCCTGCCATCGGAATAAGGGATGAGGGTATCCTCAGCCTTGAGATACTTTGCCTTGATGAGGACAGCGAAATCGCCGGTATAGACTCCGTGCTTCGCCCTGTATCTTTCTTCGGCAGAACGGATGAGCATCAGTTTCTCCTTCACCTCAGCTTCGCGGCTCGCCATCTGTTTCTCGAAGATGAGAGGCTGGCTGATACTGAGAGCGCAAAGCAGCATCATGATGATGACGCAGGCACCCAGGATGGCATTATTGTTTATTTTTCTTAATTTCATTCTCATTTCAAAAAGTATTAGTACTTTTGCATCTGCTTCTGCAGCTTATCTTCTGCAAAGATAATGCAAGTGAGCGCAATGAAAGCTTGCTTTCACATTGCCGAGTGCAGCTTATCTTCTGCAAAGATAATGCAAAACGGAGACAACGCAAAATATTTGGTGTTGAAATTATTAATTATTAAAGGATAAATAACAAATTGATGATAATAGACGAGCTAAAATATAAGATATTGCAGCAATTTGGCTTTCCGCCAACCCAGGAACAGGCACATGCCCTGGAGGTGTTTGCTGAGTTTCTTACCGATAGAGATTCGCATGCCGTGATGATTCTGCGAGGTAGTGCGGGTACGGGTAAGACGACGCTTTCGGGTGCCATCGTCAGAACCCTGAAAGAGATTCGCCAGAAGGTGATGCTCCTGGCACCTACGGGTAGGGCTGCGAAGGTTTTCTCGCTGAACAGCGGTTCGCCTGCCTATACCATCCATCGCCGTATCTATCGTGAAAAATCGTTTTCGGGGGTAGAGGGTCAGTTTAATCTGAATGATAATCTCTATACCGATACGCTTTTCATGGTAGATGAGGCGTCGATGATTGCCAATATGGGATTGGGTGGGATGAACTTCGGAAGCGGATGTCTGTTGGATGACCTGGTGCATTTCGTGTATCAGGGACGTAACGACCGCTTGCTGCTGATAGGTGACAAGGCGCAGTTGCCTCCTGTCGGCGAGGAGGAATCGCCAGCCTTGCATGCAGCGATGCTGGAGGGATATGGACTGAAGGTGTATGAATGTGATCTGAACGAGGTGCTCCGACAGAGCGAGGAATCGGGTATTCTCTATAATGCCACGATGATCAGACAGATGATTACGCATGATGACATTACCCAACTTCCGAAGATTCATTTCGCTGGCTATTCGGATATCAAGCCGATGCCTGGAGCCGAACTGATAGAGGCTCTAGCCGACAGCTATCACCATGTGGGTCTGGATGATACCATCGTGGTGACCCGCAGCAACAAGCGTGCAAACATCTTCAATCAGGGCATCCGCAATATGGTGCTGGATAGGGAGGAAGAGCTTTCGCAGGGCGATATCCTGATGATTGTGAAGAATAATTATTACTGGATGGAAGAAGAGAGGAAAAGTAACAATAAACTTCGAAGCAACGAGATTCCTGCTTTTCTGGCGAATGGCGATCGGGCGAAAGTGCTGAAGGTGCGCCGCCGCATTGACCTCTATGGCTTCCGCTTTGCCACGCTGCTGCTCCAGTTTCCCGATTACGGCAATTATGAGCTGGAAGCTACGGTGCTGCTGGATACATTGACGAGCGAGGCACCTGCTCTGACCCATGAACAGCAGGAGCAGCTCTTCCATCAGATAGAAGAGGATTATCTGGATTTTCCGCTCAAAGCAGATAGAATGAAGGCCATCCGACAGGATCAGTTCTTCAATGCCCTGCAGGTGAAATTCGCATACGCCGTAACCTGCCACAAGGCGCAGGGCGGACAGTGGGCACATGTGTATGTGGATCAGGGTTACATGACGGATGATATGCTCAATCCCGATTATATCCACTGGCTCTATACCGCCTTTACGCGAGCTACGGAAATGCTGTATCTGGTGAACTGGCCGGAGACGCAGACGGTTCAATGTTAGAGAAAAAGGCAAATAAATAGCAGAAAGTTTGATAGTCTGAGAAAAAAGTCGTACTTTTGCAATGAATTTATTAATTTATCATATATAAAGAAGTAAATGGAAAATAGAAAAGTAGCTTTAATTACAGGTATCACAGGTCAGGATGGCTCTTACTTAGCTGAATTGTTGTTGAGTAAGGGGTATGATGTTCACGGAACAATCCGTCGCTCATCTACCGATTATCGCGAGCGCATCGCACATTTGGAGGGTACCCCAAACTTTCACCTTCATTATGCCGACCTCGGTGACTCTATGAGCATCATCCAGGTGATGAACAAGGTAAAACCAACAGAAGTTTATAACCTCGCAGCTCAGAGCCACGTACAGGTGAGCTTCGACTCTCCTGAGTTTACAGCCGATGTAGATGCAACAGGTGTGCTCCGTATCCTGGAGGCTATCCGCCAGTGCGGTTTGACCGAGACCTGCCGTATGTATCAGGCTTCCACATCTGAGCTTTATGGTAAGGTAGAGGAGGTTCCTCAGAACGAGAACACTCCATTCCATCCTTATTCTCCATACGCAGTTGCCAAGCAGTATGGTTTCTGGATTGTCAAGGAGTATCGTGAGGCATACAATATGTTCTGCTGCTCGGGTATTCTCTTCAATCACGAGAGTGAGCGCCGTGGTGAGACTTTCGTAACCCGTAAGATTACATTGGCTGCTGCCCGTATCAAGCAGGGTAAGCAGAGCAAGCTCTATCTCGGTAACCTGGATTCTCTCCGTGACTGGGGTTATGCCAAGGATTACGTAGAGTGTATGTGGTTGATTCTCCAGGCAGAGAAGCCAGAGGATTTCGTGATTGCAACAGGTAAGCAGCACTCTGTTCGTGAGTTCGCCCAGCTGGCTTTCCACCACGTAGGCATCGAACTGAAGTGGGAAGGCAAGAACGAGAACGAGAAGGGTATCTGCGTTGAGGGTCCTGAGGAGCTTATCGGCAAGACTCTCGTAGAGGTTTCTCCTGATTTCTATCGTCCTACTGACGTGGTTAACCTCTGGGGTGACCCAACAAAGGCAAAGGCTAAGCTCGGCTGGAATCCAAACACCACCTCTTTCGAGGATCTCGTCAAAATCATGGTAGAGAGCGATATGGCCAAGGTGGCTGCCGAGGCTGCCGGTGAGAAGGTTCGCTGCAACCTCGTGGAATACTTGGAGAAGGGTATTGTTAAGTAATAGTTAACAGTTGATAGTTAACGGTTGATAGTTTACAATAATAATCAATGTTATCAAAAGATTCTAAGATTTATATAGCAGGACACCACGGGCTCGTGGGTTCTGCTATCTGGAATAACCTCGAGAAGAGAGGCTATCACAATCTGGTGGGTCGTTCTCATAAAGAACTCGACTTGACCGACCAGTATGCAGTAGAGAAGTTCTTTGATGAGGAGAAGCCGGATGCTGTGGTCTTGGCCGCAGCCTTCGTGGGCGGAATCATGGCGAATTCGCTTTATCGCGCCGACTTCATCATGCAGAATATGAAGATGCAATGCAACGTAATCAGTAACGCTTATTCTCATGGTGTGAAGAAGCTCCTCTTCCTGGGCTCTACCTGCATCTATCCGAAGGATGCTCCGCAGCCAATGAAGGAGGATGTGCTCCTCACTTCTCCGCTGGAATACACCAACGAGGAATATGCCATCGCCAAGATTGCCGGACTGAAGATGTGCGAGAGCTACAATCTTCAGTATGGTACCAACTATATCGCTGTGATGCCAACCAACCTCTATGGTCCGAACGACAACTTCCACTTGGAGAACAGCCACGTGATGCCTGCGATGATGCGCAAGATTTATCTTGCCAAGCTCATCCACGACGGCGACTGGCACAGCATCGAGGTGGATATGAACAAGCGTCCTATCAATCCTACAGACAAGCTCCGTGCCATCATCGGCGAGGGTAATGTGGATGGAAGCAACTCTCATGAGCGCATCCTGAAAGCATTGGAGTTCTATGGTATCTATGATAATAAGGTAGTGCTCTGGGGAACCGGAACACCGCTCCGTGAGTTCCTCTGGAGCGAGGACATGGCAGATGCCAGTGTGCATGTGCTCCTGAATGTGGATTTCAAGGATATCATCGGCATTGAGAAGTATAGTTCTGTATTCTATGGTGCCAAGGTAGATGGTGCCGTGGATAGAAACAATTCAGAGGGTCGTGGCGGAGCCATTCCATCTCTCGGTGAGATTCGCAACTGCCACATCAATGTGGGAACCGGCAAGGAACTCACCATCCGTGAGCTTTCAGAGCTTGTAGTAAAGGCCGTAGGTTTTGAAGGCGAGGTAGAGTTTGATGCCAGCAAGCCTGATGGAACCCCAAGAAAGCTCATCTCAGTAGATAAGCTTCATAGCCTCGGCTGGACTCACAAGGTTGAGATTGAGGATGGTGTGAAGAAGCTCTTCGACTGGTATCAGGAGAGTTTGAAAGACTAATCTTTTGGTAGAGAAATATGAAAAGCGATGGATTGCAGAAATCCATCGCTTTTTCGTTTTGTATTATCTGTGGATAATATAAAAACAAAAAATCCGATTCTCATGATGAAAACCGGATCTTTATATCTTTGAGTTATTTTTGGGAAAAGTGGGTAGTGATGGATTCGAACCACCGAAGGCATAGCCAGCAGATTTACAGTCTGCCCCATTTGGCCACTCTGGTAACTACCCAAAAGCTTTTGATTTGCGAACTTTCTTTATTTGATAAAAGCTTTGTTCTTAAAAGCGAGTGCAAAGGTAGTGCTTTTTTTCCATTCCACCAAATTTTTCTGCATCTTTTTTCACTTTTTTCTCAAAAAACTTCATTTTCCCCCTAAAAAGAAGGCTTTTGCCCTTGCAGGGCGTCTTGTTGACTGCCATTATACCCAGGGTGTTGCCCTGGGCTAGGAGCTTCTGCCCTTTACCTTTCCCTTCGGCCGGTGACCGTTGGTTCAGGGCGTGAGGGGTATGAGCTTTTATCCTTTTACTTTTTACCCTTTAACTTTTATGATGTGGTGTCTGCGATGTTTTCTCGACAATCTTCTGTGCTTGTAGTGCTCGATTTTCTTGATAGAAACGAAGACGGTTAAGCCCAAGACCACTGCAAGAAGGAAAATCACGATGCCGCCACCCAGGTTGTCACCCTTTACTTTCGACCACATATCCAGAACTTCCGGAGTATGGTCGCCGGCATCATGAATCATCGCACATCTTGCCACTACCGTGCTGTCAGGATACATAATCGGGTTGAGATGCGCCTTTCTGCCTTCCTCTCCGAAGAAATAAGCCAGATTCACAGTCTCAGAATAAGCCTCCTTGTCGCTCATTGCTTCGAAGACCTTCTTGCCCGTCTGCTCCTCATACCATTTCGGAAATTCAGCAAGAATATCCTCATCGATGTAATCTCCCTTGTTGTAAACCTTCAGAATCTCCTCTCTGTTCTCCTTGTTGTAACAGGAAGAGAGCGGCAGAATCATCAGCAGGCTCAGGAAGAGAAAAGCAATTGTCTTAACTTCTTTAGCTCCTAAAAATATCTTGTTCTTTATTTAAAATACAAAAAATAGTCTCTGCAAGTAACAATCGCATTGCAGAGGCTAAAAAAGTTTGATATGGAGATACAGAAGTCTAAGCTTCTGCATATTTATTCGTGTTATATGCAATATGGGCAGCGTTGTTATGCAAAGAATATGCCTCGCCCATCTTATTGAGGAGCATGGTAAGCTGTTCTATGCTTCTATCGAAGTCATAGGTCTTCCATCTTGCCTTGAAGAAGAAACTCTTTGGAATGGCCAGATAGCTTTCATTGCTCTTCCAGAAGAGTACTGAGTCTGTGTTTGTGTTAATATGCTGGCAGTCTGCATAGTTAATCACGTAGATATCCTTGTTGCTGCCAATGCATTTTGGGATATAGACGATGCGTCTGTTGGTGATAACCAGTCCCTCTGTCCGGTTGTTCCAGATAGAAGTATCTCGAGCCAGCAGAATGGTCTCGTCATTTCTCAACTTGAAGTTCTCTCTAAACATTTCCTCCACCTTGGCAGGAATGTCTAGGATGAAGCAATCTGCATCATTGCCCTGATGAATGATCGAAACATCGCCATAGCGATGTGCGCGTACGCCTTCTTCGAAAAGCTTCGTACAATGAAAATCGTAATCGTATCGTTCCATAAGTTCTTTGTTATATAAGTCATTTTAATAATTGTATTTGCAATAACATCTGTTTTTTGCTAAGTACCAATCATTTACTCTTTTTGCATCTCGTATAACTTCTTTTTTTACAATTGCCGAGTGCAACGTCTCTTTGGCTGCAAATTTAAGGAAAAAAACGATAGGTTGCAAATTTTTGAGGAATTATTTTCTAAAAAGGAGGAAAATGAATCAAAATGAAACAAAATGAACCAATTTGAACCAGTTTTTCGTGATTTGTTTTTGTTTTATGAGCAAAATGCTGTACCTTTGCCGCCATGATTGTAACAGTAGAATGGATGGAAGAGTGGTTTCGGCGTTTCGACCACGACTACTTCGGCGGCAAACTGCCCGTTCCGGAGTTGGGGCTGACCCGTGCCAAGACCCGTCTGGGACAGCTTGCCTACAAGCGTGCCACCCGATGGGGTCGTACCAAGCTCTATGATTTCAAGCTTTCCATGAGTACGTATTACGATATGACCGACCGGCAGGCAAAGAGCGTCCTGCTCCACGAGATGATTCATTACATCATCGGCTTTACCGGTTTGAAGGATACGGCTCCTCACGGCATCGTGTTCAGGGGGATGATGGATAATCTGAACAGAAAATACGGTTGGGATATTCGGGTGATGACTTCTACCAAGGGCTGGAAGGTGAGTGAGCGAGTAGAGGAGAGGCAGAAGGCAAAGGGACCGCAGACCTATCTGATGCTGGCTATCGAAATGCAGGATGGCAAGCATTATCTTTCGCGTGTGAATCCCAGCTTTGCCCGTCGCATCGAATCGAAACTATCTTTGGTTCGCGAGCTCCGTTCTCATCGCTGGTACACCACCCAGGAGCCTTATTTTGAGGATTATCCGCAGGTGAGAAGTCTTCGGGGCAGACGAATCTCGAAATCCGATTTCGAAAAGCTTCGGAATGTGTTGACTCCATTCGAAATGTAAGTCCTGCAATGTATGATTGATAAAATGTATTGTATATAAATGAATTAGAAAAAATAGAGATATCGTATGAAAAGAATGATTACCATTGCCTTCATGATGACGGTTGTCGTGATGATGGCGCATGCTCAGGGAGCATTGAAGAGAGTGTATAATGAGACTATCGACCCGATGACTCAGATAGACGAGGGATTGCAGAAGGCGAAGGCTGAAGGCAAGTTTGTTATTTGTCAGGTGGGTGGCAACTGGTGCCCATGGTGCCTGCGCTTTGCCGATTTCGTAGAGAAGGATACGGCGGTGAACAAGGCGGTGAACGATAACTTCGTGTATCTTCACGTGAATTACAATCCTCGCAAGAAAGAAGGCGATGCTTCTGTAGAGAAGGCTGCGCAGCTGATGAAGCGATTGAACAATCCTCAGCGTTTCGGCTTCCCTGTGTTCGTGGTTCTGGATGAGAATGGCAATGTACTCCATATCCAGGATTCCAGCTTCCTGGAGCAGGGCAAGGGCTACGATGAGCAGAAGACACTCCGATTCCTGAAGAACTGGACTCCTAAAGCGGTGAAGCAGTAAGGGAGAAAAAATATAAAATAGAAAAGCAGTTAAGCTGCAGTTTTGAATAAAAAAGCTCCACATACCCACCAGGGCGTGTGGAGCTTTTTTCTTTATACGTCTTTTTATACGTCTCTTACAATCCTCTTGCCTTCAGGAAACCAGAGGCATCTGGCTCTTTCATACCAGTGAAATCGGTGAACATTTCCATCTGGTCCTTGGTATTACCACGGCTCAGAACCTTATCACGGAATGCCTGACCGATAGCTGGATCCAAGGCACCATGCTTGGCAAAGTAATCGGCTACATTCACGGCGAGCACCTCTGTCCAGAGATAGCTGTAGTAACCGGCTGCATAACCGCCACCCCATACGTGATTGAAATAGGTGGTAGAGTAGCGAGGAGGAATCTGGGAATTGAGCAGACCTACATTGTTGAGGGCTTCCTTCTCGAATGCACCTGCCATATATGGAGATGGAATCTCGTCTGGTGTCAGCTCGTGCCAAGCCAGATCAAGGCAGGTTGCTGCCAGGTTCTCGCCCAGAGCATAGGCTGGCTGGAAGCTGATGCTCTTCAGCATGCGCTCCTTCAAGTCTGCTGGCATCGCAGCACCGGTCTCTGTGTGACGGGCATAGTGGTCGAAGATCTCAGGGATGCTGGCAAATGACTCGTTAAACTGTGATGGCATTTCTACGAAGTCGCGGGCCACAGCTGTGCCCGAAAGGGTATTGTAACCGCACTTTGACAACATGCCGTGGAGAGCGTGACCGAACTCATGGAACATGGTGCAAACCTCATCCCATGTAATCAGGGTAGGCTGACCCTCTGGAGCCTTGGCATTGTTGCATACATTATAGATGATAGGCAACTGTCCCCACTTGTCGCTCTGCTTGGCGAAGGCACTCATCCAGGCGCCTCCACGCTTGGTAGGGCGACGGAAGTAGTCGCTGTAGAAGAGGGCGATAGGCTTGCCGCTCTTGTCGCTTACCTCGAATACCTTCATGTCCGGGTGATAGGTAGGAATATCCTTGCGCTGCTTGAAGTTCAGACCATATACGCGATGAGCAGCATAGAATACACCGTTTATCTGAACGCTATCCACATTGAAGTAAGGCTTGATTTCATCGTCAGAGATATTGAGCATCTCCTTCTTCATCTTCGCAGAATAGTAGAAGCGGTCGTATGGCTGGAGCTTGAAGTCCTTGCCCTCGCTCTTCTGTGCGTAAGCCTCTATTTCGCGGGTCTCGGCATCAGCCTTAGGAGCGTATTCCTTGATGAGGCTCTGCAGGAAGTTGTTTACGTTCTTGGCATTCTTGGCCATCGTCTTCTCCAGTGAATAATCGGCATAGGTGCTGTAGCCCATCAACTGTCCCTTCTCGGCACGGAGTTTGGCAATCTCGGTTACGATAGGGAAGGTGTTGAACTTAGGATCGGTGCCGTCGGCACGGTGGATGCTTGCCATATAAACCTTGCGGCGGAGCTCACGGTTCTGGAGATTGGTGAGGATAGCCTGCTGGGTAGTGTTGACGATGACGATGCAGTATGGAGCCTTGTTGCCCAGGCTTTCTGCATCTTTCTTGCACTGTGCAATGTCGGCGTCGCTGAGTCCCGCAAGTTCTTCCTTACTGTTCACCCAAACCACGGCGTTGTTGGTAGCTGCAGGAAGAAGATTGCCAAACTGTTCCTGGAGGTCTGAGATACGGGTGTTAATCTGCTTCATGCGCTCCATTTTCTCTGGAGAGAGCAGGGCACCTGAGCGGACGAAGCCTTTGTAGATGACTTCGGTGAGTCGCTTGTCCTCGCCCTTGAGCTTGCTGTACTCATGGTCGTAAACATATTTAATACGTTCGAAGAGTTTCTGGTTGAATGAAATCTCGTTGTCGAGGTCGGTGAGCAAAGGCATCACCTTCTTCTGAGCCTCTGCGATTCCAGGAGTCTTGTGTGCGCTGGTAAGACCGAAGAATACATTGGAAACACGGTCCAGCAACATACCGCTGTTCTCATAAGCGAGGATGGTGTTCTGGAAGGTTGGCTTCTTTTTGTTACTGATAATCTTCTGGATATTGGCACGCTGCTCCTTGATACCTGCTTCGAAGGCAGGGAGATAGTCGCTCTCCTGAATCTTGCTGAAATCTGGAGCGCCGAAAGGGAGACTGCTCTTTACCAGGAGAGGATTCTGACGGTTGCCGCCTGCATTCTGGGCAAACGATGAGGTTGGCATCTGCAAGAGTGTTGCAGCCAAACCGAGGGTAAGAAATGTCTTGTTGAAATTCATTATTTATTATTTTTGTATTGATTAGACCGCCACTCCGATAGGTTTTCCCATATCTTCAAGTGCGAGTTCCACCTCTACATATTCAGATGGCGAATTTGAATACAAAGGTAATTATAATACATCACAATTCTGCATAAACACAGTGAATTTTACGTTTATTTAGCAACTTGATGAAAACATCGCAGAATAGTTAAATAAGCACAAGATTTCGTCTCTTCTGCCGAATTATCTTTTAAAAACATTACTTTTGCAAAGAATAAAGAATAAAAGAAATAATTGAAATAATAAATGGAATCATCATCAAAATGAAAAATAAAGGCTTATCATATTTCCTAAGATTGCAGGTTGCTTTCCTGTGGCTCTTATGCATGGTGCTGTGTTCACAGCTCCATGCACAGGAACATTTGACCCGCAATATGCTGATGTTGTCGAATCTTAATACGGACAATGGGCTCTCAAGTGCCCGTGTGTATTCGATAGTTGAGGCTGAAGATGGGGCTATGTGGATCAGTACCAAGCGAGGCGTTGACAGGTACAATGGTCAACAGGTACGGAACTATACCTTGGCTACGGATATGCAGTTTAGTGATGCCTGTGGCAGAAACATCAAGTTGACTAAGAATAGCCAACAGCATATCTATGCCTATGATAATAAAGGAAAGATCTATATATATAATAAGGTGAAAGACACATTCGAAATCCAGGTCAATCTGCTGAATGTGCTTGGAGAAAGTGTGGTGCTCAATGACTTGTTGGTCGATGACAAGGGATGCTTTTGGATGGCATTGGATAAGGGCGTGTATAGGATGGAGCCTCAATCTGTTGCTGGTAGCAAAGACAAAACAGCCCCTAGTTCTCCAAACAAAGGAAAATACATACTGAAGAACACGTATGTCAATCATATCCGATTCATCGGAAAACAGTTATTGATAGGTTCTCCTTCGGGAGTCTTCGCCTATTCACCGAATGCAGCCCAGCCTCGATTGCTCCTGCGAGGTTATTCCGTGCTTTCGTCTTATCACGACGTGAAAGCTCATCAGATATGGTTGGGAACTTTTCATCGTGGCATTCTCTTGCTCGATGACAGAACCTGGAAGCCTTTGTCTTCTCTCGCACAATTCTCATCCTTAGCAGATATTCCCCTCATCCCTGTTCGTTCCATCATCCCCTACGATGCAGCCACCATCTTGATGGCGGTGGATGGAGCAGGTGTCTATGCTTACGACAAGAAGACCTGTAAGACGAATCTACTTTTGAATACGGATGGCAGACCGGAGAATGTATTGCATGGCAATGGCGTCTATGCCCTTTTCAAGGACCATCTTGGCGACCTTTGGATGGGCTCCTATTCGGGAGGTGTGGATATGGCTATTCCGATGGAGCATATCTTGGAGTTTGTGCGCCATGAGTATCTCAACAGCCAGTCGCTTATCAATAATGGTGTGAACGACGTCATGCAGAGCGTGGATGCACTGGGCCGCAATAGCAAGATATGGTATGCTACCGACAAGGGGGTGAGTATCTATGACGAGCAAACCCAACAGTGGCATCATTCCCTATATAATAAGGTTGTGCTTACCCTTTGTCAGACTGCCGACGGCAAGGTCCTGGCGGGAACCTATGGTGATGGCATCTTTCAGGTTCATGCCGATGGAAGCAGTAGTCGGGCTTACTCTGTGTCGAATGGCAAGTTAAAGACCGACTATGTATATAGCATATTCAAGGATAGCGAAGGAGGCTTGTGGATAGGTTGTTTGGATGGAGACTTGGTACATATCCCATCTTCATCAGAAAAGAATGGAAATGTGGCTAACTCTGTTAACTACTTGCCAATCAAAGAAGTTCAGAGTATCGTGGAGTCTCCAGATAAGAAGAGTATTGCGGTGGGAACGACCCATGGATGTTATCGTATCGACAAGCGAAGCCTTCGTGTCAGTCGATTCTTCTATCCGTCGGAATTTCCAGCTTTCGATTATAATTTCTTTGTCAATGCGATGGCTTTTCAGGATGCACGGCATATCTGGATAGCTACCGATGGAGGAGGTTTGTACCTCTACGATTGGCAGAAGCATCAGGTCAAGAACTATACTATCTCGCAGTCTTTGCCTTCCAACACCGTCTATGCCTTGGTCAAGACTCCAATTGGCAAGGTGTGGATGAGTACCGACAAAGGCCTGGCTTTCATCAGTCATGGTAAGGTGACCAATCTCAACTTCTTCAAGGGATTGGAGCGGGAGTACAAGCGTATGGCTGTGGTCCGAACCCAAGACGGGCGAATGATATTCGGAAGCAGTGAAGGAGCTGTGGTCTTGACTTCCAAGTTTGCCAGGGGATTGAACTACAAGGCTCCTCTTCATATCACGGGTGTTGAGGTGGAAGGAAAGACTTTCGATGAGGCTAACCAACTGGAAGATTGGCATGCAGAACTCTTCGGGATGTTGCAGGAAGGCAAGATGAATTTCTCTCATGACGAGAAGACCCTCATCGTGCATTTCGAGAGCATCAACTATCCGTATCAGCACGACATCCAATATCAGTACTACCTGGAGGGGTACGACCATCAGTGGAGTGTGCCTTCTGCCTACCAGCAGGCTCGTTTTGCCAACTTGCCTCCTGGCAGTTACACCCTGCATGTCAAGGCAATGGGTAGGAGTAACGGACGCATATTGGGAGAATCCACCTTGCGCATTCATATCGCCCAACCATGGTGGAACTCTTGGTGGGCATGGATTGTCTATCTCTGTATCTTAGGTTCTCTCGCCTATTTCGGCTGGGATTACTACAGGGAGCGTTTGCATCGCAAGTACTACGATGAAAAGATCAACTTCTTTGTGAATACCGCCCATAACATCCGTACCCCTTTGAGTCTTGTGCTGGCTCCTCTTGCCGACTTGGCGAAGGATGCTACACTGAGCGATAAGAGCCGAAAGTTCTTGGAGATGGCACTGCGTAATGGCGACAAGCTTCTGAGGATGGTGACCGAGTTGCTTGATTTCCAGAAAATAGCCGTATCGAAGACACAAGTTCGCTTGCAGAAAGTGGAATTGTCTGTCCTCTTGCGTCAGCAGGTGGAGAAGTTCCAGATGTCAGCGCAGGAGAAACATATCAGTCTTCGGTTGGCAACCTGTGGACAGCATACCTTCTCTACCGATCTTTCTATGATGGATTTGATATTCGAGAATCTGCTCTCCAATGCCGTAAAATATACGCAGGTGGGTGGAACCATCACCGTCTCGGCTTCGCTCGATGAGGTTGCCAAGCAAGTTTGCATCCAGGTAAGCGATACCGGCATCGGTATCCCGAAAACCGAGGCCAAGCATATCTTCCAGAGTTTCTTCCGTGCCTCCAATGCGGTCAATTCTCAGGAGATGGGCAGTGGCTTGGGCTTGATGCTCACTCGCCAGCTTGTGCAGAAACTGGGGGGAAAGTTAACATTCGAGAGCGAAGAAGGCAAGGGAACTGCTTTCTTGGTTGTATTGCCTGATAACGGAAATGTTGATGTTGCCGTTTCTTCCAAGCCAGCAAGTCTGCCGGAAACTTCAGATACCTCCGTGTTTGCCGATGAAAGAATAATATCAGAGGAACCCCTTAAGGACACGCTCCTTTTTGTAGATGACAACGAAGACCTCCGTCAATACATCCGTATGGCTTTCGCCGACCAATATCATGTAGTGGATGTGGAGAGTGGCGAGGCTGCCTTGAAGTATCTGTCTGAGAATGGTGAGTGCGACATCGTGGTATCCGATGTGATGATGCCGGGTATGCAGGGCGATGAACTCTGCCGTCGCATCAAGGAAAACAAGGAGACCAGTTGGTTGCCTGTCATTCTCTTGACGGCGAAGGCTGGTCGCGACTTCATGATAGAAGGTCTAGACCTTGGAGCAGACGATTACATTGCCAAACCGTTCGACTCAGCCATCCTTGCCAGCAAGATTGCGAGCATGTTGAAGAACCGTCGCCGTCTGAGTCAATACTATATGGAGCAAAGTCTCGCCATCGTAAGAGGAGAGGACTCTGGGTTATCGTCTTCAAAGAGCTTGTTGCCAAGCGAACCTTCTCTGCCATCTGTGGCTTCCGATGAAACGAATAAATCATCCGATGAAAAAGAACCGGATTTGGATCCGATGGACCAGGCTTTCGTTGAGAAAGCTACCCGTCTCGTCCTCGATAACCTGAGCGACACCGACTTCACCATCGACCGCCTTTGCCGGGAAATGGCGATGAGCCGTACCCTTTTTTATGGCAAGTTGAAGACGTTGGCTGGGCAAGGACCGCAAGACTTCATGCGACTCATCCGTTTGGAGCAGGCTGCCCAGTATCTGAAACAAGGCGATAGCGTCTTGGATGTCTCCGTGAAGACTGGATTTGTAAACGTAAAGTACTTCAGTACAGTCTTCAAGAAGCATTTCGGGGTGTCACCGAGTAAGTATGAATAAAATGAGCCATGTAAATGGCTGGTAAAGAAAGTAGGATTACTACCTTCTGATATTCAGTTGATTATATATAGATGTAAGGTTTCAGACCTGGCGATAAGTCAGATTTGAAACCTTTTTTGTTTGCATTCTAACCTGGTTTTTCTCCCTATTCTGTACTTTTGCAGCCGAGTTCTTACAGTAACTCGCAAAGAATAAACAATAAGATAAACAGCAACTATAAACTAGGTTTAAAAATTTAATAATGAACAGAAACTTTTTGAAAATCTGCTTGCTATTTGCAAGTATGTTTACTGCATTTTCTTGCAGTGCTAGTCCTTTGGTGGATACACCTGATGCAAGCGAATCGATTCCTACCGCCCAGCAATGGAACAAGGATGTAGTAGGTTGGAATCTCGGCAATGAATTCGAGTGCTCAGCTCCTGGACAGGATGGGGAGTCGATGCAGATTGGCAACCCTGATGGTTCCATCCATGCTGAGACAGCCTGGGGCAATCCCGTTGTTACCAAGAAGATGATACAAGCCGTGAAGA
>ERZ1034939.669-NODE-669-length-20346-cov-24.040856_pt1 | contig 20346 bp, 15 predicted proteins | sample MGYA00520626_ERZ1034939 | MGnify/ENA primary metagenome ERZ1034939 (study PRJEB33766, sample SAMN09781751) | gut metagenome | biome: gut microbiome | host: Homo sapiens | place: Madagascar | study: EMG produced TPA metagenomics assembly of the PRJNA485056 data...
TATATTATATTAAATGGCAAAGTATATTATATTAAATGGCAAAGTATATTATATTGACTTATAGCTATATATTAGACTTTGCACAACGTACTATTCTTCCTCGAATATTTCTCGATAACCAGCCAGGATGTCAGAAGTAATCTCCCATGTGCATTCATCATTGCTGCTATTACAGCATATAAGGCCTTGGTAAGCTTTGTGGGCAAGGTCTTTGTATTTATCGATAATTTTGTTGTCTGCTACAGTCTTTTCCAAGACGGCTGCATAATAACAATATGCCGTATCATACTGACTGCAGCTACAGCAATATTCGCCAAAACGCAAGGAAGCCTTAAACTTTTTCCTTCCGTCCTTCATCTTGTCTATTCTGTATCTCATGTCACATGAAACTTCATCAAATACATCATTTGACATAGCTATAACCCCATGCATGTTACATGTAGCAACTTTCTCGTTCATAATCAATACTTGTTAATGTTGTCAATCTGTTTTCTGTGAAAAAGTTTTACTTTTCCACAATGTTTCCAGTTCTTGTTGTTTTGGTGCTAAGTAAGTCTCGGTATAACTAAGAATATCGTATTCTGTATATTCATCGTCAGCATTGTCTTCTAAATCACAGGTGATTGAAAACACTGTTTTTAGGAATGTTGGTTCAAAGCCTACACTATAACGTATTCTACTTTCCTTACTGTTTAGTTCCTTGCAAAGCTCACGAGCCATGTCAGCGTGTAGGTCATTTATTATGACTGCACCAACAAGTGAAATGGCAAATCTGGCACTATCAAGTGAAAACACCTTTACTATTCCTTGCGGTAAGCTAAGATACACTATTCCCGTACCATCCTCTTTGCATTCGCTTATACTGCATCTTAGTTTTTCTTCTTTGGCCAATAATATGGCAAGCAAAACATATGAGTGTCTGATTCGGATATCTCGTTTGTAAGACCGTTCTTGAAACTTGCTGTAGATCCAACCGCAACCTATTGTCTGGGCAATGCCTATAACAATAAGCCAAAACTGTGTGGTAAACATAATAAAATCATTAATTGATGTGTTAGCGTCAAAGTCGTTAATATGTTGACTAAGTGACGTTTATCCTAGTTTAATGTGCACAAAGATAGCATTTATCTTTGTCTTTTGCATAATTATGGTGAATTGTTTGGAGAAGTTTTTGGAGTTTTAACATTTCAAGTGGAAGAAATAAAAAATGTGGTCTTAGCCATATTGCCTTGACTTAGGAACTCTTCAAATTTGTTTAATTCCATCTCTATTTGTTTATTAGTGAAACATTATGTTATTCAAATATATATAAACTTGGTTCATACTATACTTGGAATGATACAAACTGAGGTTTATGAATTTAGACAAGAGAACATGGTTTTTAAGACTGAAGAACATGGTTTAAAGACAAAAGAACATGAGAACATGGTTTAAAGACAGAAGAACATGAGAACATGTGAATAGGGTGAAGACTCGCTTGTGTGAGATGAGAACATGAGGTTTGGTTGGGCTTTGCCCAACACTCGTTGCTTGCGATTATCTGTAGGAGGTACGGTCTCCGAACCGTACCACTCAAGCTACATTAACTATCAGCGTTACCAAAAAGTCCTGACACAGCCTCGAAGATATTATTATATATCACCCAGTTCCGAATGAACATTAAATTCTATTAATTCCTATTATGAGAAGATACTTGCTACGGGAGATAATAGATGCGTTCTTGTCACACTTGATTTTTTCTCCTTAATCAAGCGCTCCTTGCCTGTCAAAAAATCATGTTCGGCAAAACCTTCACCATTTGAACTCTATCCTTTGACCATTCCTTACTTGTGATGGCTTCGTTGATATAGCGGAACTTTATTGGTTAAGTCATTTTATGTAAATTCTCCAATAAAGCTGTGCAGGATAAATATTATAAAACCAATACATAGCTCTTTTTAAGCCCTTCGGAGGACTTCAGCGAAAAGTTATAAAGAAATAGCACAACAACAGCTGTACTTTCTTGCCGTTATTTAGCGTTTAATTCAACTTTTTTATGTAAGTTTGCAAAACATAACAAACCCTATCTATTATAGACAATTAAACAACCAAATATAAACAATTAAACAAACATCACGAACATAAAATCAACAACGATGAGAAGACTCTTTTTAGCAACACTCCTCGCATCTTGCGGTCTTGCTGCTATGGCAGAAGACAATCCGCTATGGTTGCGCCATCCTGCCATTTCGCCAGACGGAAAGACAGTAGCTTTTGCCTATCGTGGCGATATATTCACAGTGCCTGTTGAAGGCGGAACAGCAAAACAAATTACATCAAATGCTGCGTTCGACTCATATCCGATATGGAGTCCAGACAGCCGACATATTGCCTTTGCATCCAATCGTGAGGGCAGTATGGACGTATGGGTGATGGATGCAAATGGTGGTATACCTCGCCGACTGACCACAAACAGTGGAAGCGAGCTACCATTGCGTTGGCTTAACGACAAAACAGTAATGTTCAAGGCAGACATTATGCCTACTGCCCAATCCATTATCTACAGTGGATCGTTTGCACAAGTCTACACCGTAGGAATAGAGGGTGGACGTCCACAACTATTCTCTGAAATAACAATGGATGCTCTTGACATCAACGACAAGGGTGACGTGCTGTATATGAACAACAAGGGTTATGAGGACCAGTGGCGCAAGCATCACCGCTCGCCTATAACACGTGACATATGGCTTAAAAGTGGCAACAAGTTTAAGCAACTTACTACCTTCAACGGCGAAAACCGCGACCCTGTATGGGCTGCCGACGGCAAATCGTTCTACTATCTTAGCGAGCTTGACGGCACATTCAATGTATACCGCCGCACCCTCGAAGGCAAGGACACACAGATAACAAAACATGAGAAGAATCCTGTACGTTTTCTGTCGGCTGCCTCAAATGGTATGCTGTGCTACGGATACGATGGAGAGATATACACAGTGCGCGAAGGCGAACAGCCCAAGAAACTAAACATACGCATTACTGCCGACAACGAGGGCAAGCATCTTATTAGACAGATACAGCGATCTGGCGCAAGCAACATCAAGCTGTCGCCTAATGGTAAGGAGATAGCTTTTGTTCTGCACGGCGATGTGTACGTTACTAATATCGAATATCGCACAACCAAACAGATAACAGATACACCTGAACAAGAGCGCAACATCGATTTTGCTCCCGATGGACGTACCATAACCTACGACTCAGAACGCAATGGATTGTGGCAAATCTACACAACGTCTATCAAGAATAAGGACGAGAAACAGTTTGCATATGCTACTGAGTTGGTAGAGGAAAGAATTACAAAATCAGACAGTACTTCCCTATGTCCGCAATACAGTCCGGATGGCAAAGAGATTGCCTTTTGGGAAAATCGCAGCACACTGCGTATTATCAACATAAAGAGCGGTAAGGTGCGCACGGCGATGGACGGCAAGTATCTCTACTCTTATAGTGATGGCGACATCGACTTCTCGTGGAGTCCAGACAGCAAATGGCTGCTTGCATCGTATATGGGCAATGGCGGATGGAACAATACCGACATAGCCTTGGTAGACGCATCAGGTAACGGCAATATACACAACCTTACAAACAGTGGCTATAGCGACGGCAATGCACGTTGGGTACTTGATGGCAAAGCAATGCTATTCAGTAGCGACCGCGCCGGATACCGCAGTCACGGCAGTTGGGGTGCTGAGTACGATGCTTACATCATGTTCTTCGACTTGGACGCTATGGAGAAGTTTCAAATGACAAAGGAGGAGCGACAGCTTGCCAAGGAGAACATGACAAAGAAGGAAAAGAAAGAGGAAGAGAAAAAGGAAAAGGATGAAAAGAAGAACGAGGACAATCCGAAGCCTGCAGAATTGGAACCTCTGAAGCTTGACCTTGACAATTGTCGCGACCGTATAATACGACTCACCGTAAACTCGTCTAACCTTGGCGACGCTATACTTGATAAGGATGGCGAAAATCTATACTACAAGGCTGCGTTTGAGGGCGGATACGACTTGTGGCGTCACAACCTACTGGAGAGTCGCACCGAGATTATAAGCAAGAATGTGGGTGGTGGCTCAATGACATTTGATAAGGACTATAAGAATCTATACTTCCTAAGTGGCGGCAACATAAAGAAGTTTGACACATCCGGACGATCGATGAAGAACGTAGACTTTGAGGCTACATTCAACTATAAGCCTTACGACGAGCGTGCTTATATGTTCGACCATGTGTACAGACAGATTAAGGACAAGTTCTATGTTGCCAATCTGCATGGAGTGGATTGGGACGGATACCGCAAGAACTACGAACGCTTCTTGCCGTACATCAACAACAACTACGACTTCCAGGAAATGTTGAGCGAGATGTTAGGCGAGCTTAACGCATCACACACTGGTGCAAGATACAGTGGAAGCTGGGCTTCGCTTCAGACAGCTAACCTTGGACTGTTCTACGACGAGAGCTATGAAGGCGACGGACTAAAGGTTAAGGAGGTGGTGAACAATGGTCCTTGCTCTGTAAAGAACACCGACATCAAGCCTGGTTGCATAATCCAAAAGATTGACGGAACCGACATAACCACTGGTATGGACTATTTCCCGTTGCTGGATGGCAAGATTGGCAAGCCAATACGCCTTACTGTAAGCAAGGCTAAGGGCGGCAAGACATTCGATGTTGTGGTAAAGGGCATATCTAAAGGCGCACTTACCGACCTCTTGTATAAGCGTTGGGTAGAGCGCAACCGCAAGCTTGTAGACAGTCTGTCTAACGGACGTCTGGCTTACGTGCACGTTAGAGCAATGAACAGCAAGAGCTTCCGCGATGTTTATAGCGAACTGCTTAGCGAGCGCAACCGCAACCGCGAGGCGGTTATCGTAGACGAACGACACAACGGAGGCGGATGGCTACACGATGACCTTTGCACTTTGCTCAGTGGCAAGGAATATCAAAACTTTGTTCCACAAGGCAAATATATTGGTCGAGACCCATTCAACAAGTGGACTAAACCATCGTGCGTGCTTATTTGTGAAGACGACTACAGCAATGGACATGGGTTCCCAATGGTATACAAGACACTTGGCATAGGCAAGCTTATTGGTGCTCCTGTAGCAGGAACCATGACTGCCGTTTGGTGGGAGAAGATGATAGATCCGACTATGGTTTACGGTATTCCACAAGTGGGATGCAGAACTCTTGACGGCATATACGGCGAGAATACTCAGCTAAATCCAGATATCGTGGTGTACAATACACCTGAAGACTACCTCTCTGGCAACGATCGACAGCTGAAGAAAGCTATAGAGGAGATGTTGAAGGAGGCTGATAAGAACAAGTAAAACCCATACTCTACTAACAAACAACATTACATAAAATGAACAAACTGACTATCGGAATTATCTCCGCTCTTGCTTTGGCTGGTACAATGCCAGCCAAAGCACAGTTTAAACTTGTAAACCCGGTGCCGCAGAATATACAAAGCACTGGGTTTGCACAGTTGCCACAATACGTTAATATTAAGACAAGCAACAATCGTGACAATTCGTTTGCCGTAGCTGCCCTGAAGAATGGCATTAGGGTGGAATCTAATGCAAAGTACACAATCACACTCGGCATAAAAGGCGACAAGTGTGTCAAGGCATACGCCAAGCATTTGCCTAAAAAGGCAGAAGGCTACTGGCTCAGCATAAACGACAAGGGTGCTATAATAATAGGTAACGACGAGGAAGGACTCTTTTATGGTGTACAGACTTTCCTTGGCTCTATTGCCAAAGGCAAACTTGAAACTGGCACCGTAGCCGACTGGCCTGACGTAGACTTCCGCGGTACTGTGGAGGGTTTCTATGGCACACCGTGGAGCCATCAAGCACGTCTTAGCCAGATAGCCTTTTATGGACGCAACAAGATGAACACTTACATCTACGGCCCAAAGGACGATCCTTATCACCGCGACCAATGGCGCAAGCCTTATCCTACAGAAGAGGGCAACCGCATAAAAGAACTAAACGAGGTAGCCAAAAAGAATGGTGTAAACTTCTATTGGGCAATTCACCCGGGAGTGGACATAAAGTGGAACAACGAAGACCGCGACAATCTTATCAACAAACTTGAGATGATGTACGCTCTTGGCATACGCTCGTTCGCCGTTTTCTTTGATGACATCTGGGGAGAAGGCGCTAAGGCCGACAAACAAGCCGAACTGCTGAACTATGTTGACAACAACTTCATCAACCGACATAAGGACATATCGCCTCTTATAATGTGTCCTACCGAATACAACAAAGCATGGGCCAACGACGAGAAGGGTTATCTGCGCACACTTGGCACAAAGATGAATAAGGACATACGGATAATGTGGACAGGCAATTCGGTTGTGCATTGCATAGACAAGGAGTCGATGCAATGGATTAACAGCAGAATTGACCGTAAGGCTTACATTTGGTGGAACTTCCCTGTGAGCGACTTTGTTAGAGACCATATACTTCTTGGTCCAGCCTATGGCAACGGCAAAGACATTGCAAGCGACGTGTCTGGATTTGTATCTAACCCTATGGAACATGCCGAGGCTTCCAAGGTTTCGCTTTATGGTATAGCCGACTATACTTGGAACATGAAAGCTTATGATGCCAAGACCGATTGGCTTAAGGGCATAGAAGACCTTCTTCCTGGCAATTCCGAAGCACTTCGCACATTTGCCCTTTATAATAAGGACCTTGGACAAAATGGACACGGATTTCGTCGCGAGGAAGGTGAAGAGCTTAAGGATATAGCTGCTGCAGCTGTGAAAGGCGACCGCAAGGCTATTGAGGAGATTAACACTAAGTGCATACAACTGAAGAACGCTTGCGACCTGTTGCTTGCCGACAAGAGTAACAAGGAACTTATACGCGAGTTGCGTCCGTGGTTGCTGCAAGCAAAGAATCTTGCCGACTATGGTACTACGGTTGTAATGATGAATCAGGGCAATAATATTATCAACTTCAACAATCTCTATCAGCAAGCCAAATCTATACAAGAGCAGATGTTTGAGCTTGAAAACTCTGACGTTCGCCATGCCTTGCAACCAGGCATAAAGGTTGGCACAAAGGTGATGCTACCTACACTGCACAAGCTATTTACTCTGGCTGTAGACAACTACAACAAGCAAAACGGCACAAACCTCTCTAACGTGGCAGAATATATGCCATATAAGCTAACGAGCAACGTAGAGCAGTTGCGCTTGCTGCCTATAAGCATCAAGAACACTAACGTGAATGTGGCTCCATCCAACGAGGTTATCAACTGGCAAAAGGACGGCTTCGTAGAGATTGAAACCGAACACGTGGTTATGCTAAACGGTATGGACTTCAACTTTGACGTTGAGAGCATTGCCGACAAGTTTAAGCTCGAGGTTATGACTAACGGTATATGGCAGCCTATCAGCCTAAGCATGAACAAGCACAATAAGACCTTGGTGAACGCAGGACGCGAGATTGACGGACTAAAGGCAAAGAAGCTACGACTTACCAATACGTCGGGCGAAGACCTAAAGGTTTACTTCCGCAGCTTTAAGTTTGCTACGAAGTAAAGGCGCAATGGGCGTTAATGCTCATGCTGAGCATAACAATATAATATAAAAGGAAGCTTATCTATCTCATGATAGCTTCCTTTTTTTAATACCAAGAATAAGTGCTTTTTATTCATGCTTTTTTGTTTTGCTGTTTGATTTATTATTATTATATTTGCAATGATTTATCTGTTGGGGTAACCTGATATGCGGGAGCTCCATTTCGGCATAATATTGCGGATGAATCCAAGTTAGAGAGGCATATCCTCTGCTAACTATTTAATCTTGCTGCTTTTTCTTTTCTTATATCATGTCTATGTACATGTCCATTCGAACCTACAACTATAATACCATATTAGAAGACATTATACAACGAGAAAGGTCTGGCAGGAAAATCCCTGCCAGACCTTATTTATTTTTGACCTATTACTATGTGACTCTTTACTTAGCCTCATTCTCCGGACGGAGCTCGCGAACTGTCTCAGCAGCGCGCCACATTTCCATGTCGTGCATAGCCTTAAGCTCAGCATTAAGCTTCTCACGGTAGTCTGGCTTAGAATTTGAATCGATAGAAATCTGAGCCTCGTTACCAGTCTTAACAGAGAGATAAAGCCACTCCATAACAGGCTTGATAGCCTCGCGGAAACGAGGAGCCCAATCCAAAGCACCACGCTGTGCTGTTGTAGAACAGTTTGCATACATCCAGTCCATACCCTTCTCGGCGAAGAGAGGCATAAGACTCTGTGTAAGCTCCTCAACAGTCTCGTTGAAAGCCTCAGAAGGAGAGTGACCATGCTCACGAAGAACCTCATACTGAGCCTCAAGCAATCCCTCAATAGCACCCATCAGTGAACCACGCTCGCCAGTAAGGTCGCTTGTTGCTTCACGTTGGAATGTTGTCTTAAACAGATAGCCGGCACCGATACCAATACCAAAGGCGATAGTCTTCTCCTCAGCCTTACCTGAGTGATCCTGATAAACAGCATAAGAGCAGTTCAAGCCACGACCCTCAAGGAACATTGTACGGAGCGATGTGCCCGAACCCTTAGGAGCAACCATTATAACATCTACATCTGCTGGAGGAACTACACCTGTACGGTCGTTCCAGTTGATAGCAAAACCATGTGAGTAGTAAAGTGTCTTGCCAGGTGTTAGATATTTCTTTATTTTTGGCCATACTGCAATCTGACCTGCGTCAGAAAGAAGCATGCAGATAATAGTACCCTTCTCGGCTGCCTCTTCAACAGAGAACAATGTCTTACCAGGAACCCAACCGTCAGCTACAGCCTTGTCATAAGTTTTGCCTGGACGCTGACCAACGATAACGTTGAAACCATTGTCGCGCAAGTTTCCTGCCTGACCAGGACCCTGAATACCGTATCCCAAAATGGCAATCGTTTCGTTTTTCAGAACTTCACGTGCTTTTTCCAATGAAAACTCTTTGCTGGTGACTACTGTCTCTACAACGCCACCGAAATTCATTTGTGCCATATTACAATAGTTTTAAGGCGGTCTACAAACGACCGCGGGTTTATATTTTCTTTATATCAGTTGTTCGTACAAATACTGGTCGAGGTGTTATTTTGTTTCTTTTACGACTGCAAAGGTAATAAATTATAACTAACCAGCAAATTTTTCTATCAGTTTTTTACAAAAATAAGTTTACATCTGCACACTTCTTTCATATCTGTGCTATTATCATTGCTTTTTAGCACCATTATGTCGTATTCTTCGTCCGAACGTTGCTCAACAGCGAAATGAAGTTTGTCGCCAAAGTATGATTCTGCCACATAGGCAATGTCGATACGTTGCAATCTATACTTATTGTACCAATCCAATGGCCACATGTCAAGAATGTGTTCAATATACTTAACCGAGTTGATATGTCCATTAACGTCCACATCACTATAATGTGTGTCAATACTGTGACTTACCTCAGTTGTCTTGGCCACCTTAACACGCTTGAAAGGTTCGATAGGACATTCCTTATCTGTTTCAATATACTTTGTAATCAGTCCGTCACGCTCTTGCAATATGTCTACAGGCTGGCGGCTTTCGGTGTCTATCATTGCCCAAATACTGCGACCATAGCCATATATCTTACCTTCTTTATCGCGAATGGTAAAGTTTCGGCTTGTAAAGAACTTCATAACATTCTCCACCCATGTGTCAACAGTTATGCGGTCGTATGCCTTAGGCATATCGTTCATCTCCATAACAAATCGCGACAACACCCATGTCTTGTGCACAGTGTTGAGATAGTCCATACCATAGCCACGCTCGTTGCTATGGAAGTCGGCTGCATTTAGCAGATGATTGCCAAGATGACCAATAAATATTCGATTAGAGAAATCACAGTGGAAAGGCTCTACAAGGAAGTCATAGCTTCCAACTTTGCTTAGTAGATTCATAGTTAAATATAAAATAGAAAAGTCCCACCCCGCCCTATTGGGCAGAGTGGGCGATGATTAATAAATATCTTTATTTATTATGCAGATAATCCTGTACCGGTTCGTTGAAGCTGCGTGTTACAGCCACACGACCAGAACGCGAATATTGCAACAGACAACCAAAGTCGTTGAAAGCACTAAACAGATTCTGCACTTCCTCTGTCAATCCTGCTATCTGTACAGTAGCGTATGTAGGGTTTACCTCCATCATACGTGCTCCGCTGCGTCGTATAACACGCGATATCTCTGGATTCTGCATCAGCACGGGAGTTGAAATTTTGTATATTGCAATCTCGTGGATAAAGAGGTCGCTATCGAGATAGTAGTCGGCCTTAACCACATCTATCTTGCGCTCTATCTGCTTTGTTATCTTTATTATTTGTTCTTCGTCGCTCCAAGCCGTAATGGTGTACTTATGTATGCCTTTTATGCTGGAAGCCGACACATTAAGACTCTCTATGTTGACCTGCTGGCGTGTAAACACTGAGGTTATCTGGTTGAGTATACCGGCTATATTCTCCGAGTAAACCAGTAATGTATATAATTTCTGTTCCACTTTTTCTTCAATGTTTAATTATTACTGTCCAATGCTTCATCAATGGTTAAACATTAATCTCAAGAAGCATTTCGTCCACACTCTTACCCGGAGGTGTCATAGGCAGAACGTTGTCTTGCTCTTTAACGGCACATTCGAGGATATATGGACCAGGTGTTGCAAGCATCTTCTCTATAGCAGCATGCAAGTCGTTGCGCTCTATCACCACATCGTAGTTAAGATGGTAACCACTGCATATCTGTGCATAGTCAGGGTTAAGCATCTTTGTGAACGACTGGCGATGGTTGAAGAACATGTCCTGCCACTGGCGTACATTGCCAAGGTAGTTGTTGTTCATAAGTATCACCTTAACTGGAGCCTGCTGTTCCATGATAGTGCCAAGTTCCTGTATACTCATCTGGAATCCGCCATCGCCAGTAAATAGGCATACTGTACGTTCGGGCGAGCCAAATGTTGCACCTACTGCAGCTGGCAATCCAAATCCCATAGTGCCAAGACCACCACTTGTAACAACACTAAGCTTGCGCTTGAACTTAAAGTAACGACATGAGAACATCTGATTCTGACCAACATCGTTCACCAATACAGCCTCGCCATTTGTTGCCTCAGCTACAGCATTTACAATTTCGCCCATAAGCAGCGGACCATCCTTGGGATGTATGGCAGGCTCTATAACCTTCTGGGTTTCCTGTTCAAGATATGGCTTGAAACTGTCTATCCATTCCTTGTGTTCGTTCTTATTAAGCAAACGAGTGATGGCCGGAAGCGACATCTTACAATCGCCTACAATCGACACGTCAGTCTTAATGTTCTTGTCTATCTCTACATTATCTATATCAAGATGTATAATCTTAGCTTGCTTAGCGTATGTGTCAAGACGTCCGGTAACACGATCGCTGAAACGCATACCAATAGCTATAATAACATCGGCATGCTGTGTAAGAACGTTGGGCGCATAACTGCCATGCATACCAAGCATACCAACATTTAGAGGATGGTCTGACGGGAGTGCAGAGAGTCCAAGCAATGTGCGGGCAGCCGGTATGTCTGCCTTTTCAAGAAACTCTATAAGTTCATTATGCGCACCACCTAATTCTACACCATGTCCAACAAGTGCTAACGGACGCTCGGCATTATTTATAAGTTTGGCAGCAGCAGCTACATGATCGTCTTGAATCTTTGGATATGGATCGTAGCTGCGAACAGATGTAACCTTTGCAGGCTGCCAATCGCATGTACCTACCTGAGCACTCTTAGGAAAATCGATAACTACCGGACCTGGACGACCTGTACGTGCTATATAGAAAGCACGGCTTATAGCCCAAGCCACATCCTCTGGACGACGTATCTGATAACTCCACTTGCTGATAGGCTGAGCCAAACCCACAAGGTCTACCTCTTGGAATGCATCAGTACCAAGAGCGCTTACACCTACCTGTCCAGCAATAACCACGATTGGGGTAGAGTCGATCATCGCATCGGCTACGCCAGTCAATGTATTGGTAACACCAGGACCGCTTGTCACCAAGCATACTCCGACATCACCACTAACACGCGAGAAACCTTCTGCAGCATGAGCAGCTGCCTGTTCATGACGCACGAGAATATGATCGAAAACTTTTTTCTCGCCTCTTGTATAATCGTATAGAGCATCAAACACCGGCATTATAGCTCCGCCGGGATAGCCAAAGATAGTCTTTACACCCTCGTTCTTGAGAGAACGCATCAAGGCTTCTGCTCCTGTAATTTTTTCCATATAGTCCTTCTCCTTTGCTTTAGATTATTCTCACACCACCCTTATCTGCCGAACTAACACTCTGTGCGTATGCACGCAATGCCTTGCTCACCTTGCGGTCGCGTGTAAGTGGTTGCTGTGGACGTGCGGCAAGTTCCTCATCACTTAGCTTGACATTTATTGAACGGTTGGGGATATCAATCTCGATAATATCACCATCCTTAATCTTTCCAATGTTGCCGCCAGCTGCAGCCTCAGGAGATATATGTCCGATACTCAGACCAGATGTACCACCAGAGAATCGACCGTCAGTAATGAGGGCACACTCCTTGCCAAGGTGCATACTCTTAATATAAGATGTAGGATAGAGCATTTCCTGCATACCAGGGCCTCCCTTAGGACCCTCGTGGGTTATAACAACGCAGTTGCCACTCTTTATCTTTCCACCAAGTATACCCTCGCAAGCTGCTTCCTGTGAGTCAAACACTTTTGCAGGACCACTAAACTTCCATATCGAAGGGTCAACACCAGCAGTCTTAACCACGCATCCGTCCTGAGCAATATTGCCAAACAGAACAGCCAATCCACCATCTTTGGTATAAGCATGTTCGAGAGAACGTATACAACCATTCTCGCGATCTACATCAAGCGATTCCCATTGTGCATCCTGACTGCCCATCTTTGTAGAGAACTTTCTACCTGGTGCACTATGATAAATGCGGTCTGCCTCAGCCGATATTTTCTCACCCGTAATATCATATTCGTTCATAGCCTCAGCAAGTGTCAATCCATCAACACGCTTTGTTTCGCCATGTATCAGTCCGCCACGGTTAAGCTCGTTCAAAATACCAAGAATACCACCTGCACGGTTGCACTCCTGTACACTATACTTCTGAGTATTTGGCGAAAGCTTGCACAGGCAAGGCACATGACGACTAAGTTTATCTATATCTGCCATAGTAAACTCTGTCTCTGCCTCTTGAGCAATAGCAAGCAAGTGCAGCACAGTGTTAGTACTACCTCCCATTGCGATATCAAGAGTCATGGCATTGAGGAAAGCATTGCGTGTGGCAATGTTGCGTGGCAGCACACTATCGTCTCCATCCTGATAATAAGCAAAGGCATTCTTCACTATCTGGCGGGCAGCAGCCTTAAACAATTCGATACGGTTCTTGTGTGTGGCAAGTATTGTTCCGTTACCAGGCAGAGCCATACCAATAGCTTCGGTCAAGGAGTTCATTGAATTGGCTGTGAACATACCCGAACAGCAACCACAGCCTGGACACGAGCACTTCTCTATCTGCTCAAGGTCGTCGTCTGACACCGTCTTGTCGGCACCCTTAATCATAGCTGTAATTAGGTCGGCATTTTCGCCATTCCAACGACCAGCCTCCATAGGTCCGCCCGAACAGAATACAGTAGGAATGTTAAGGCGCATCGACGCCATAAGCATACCCGGAGTAATCTTGTCGCAATTAGAAATGCAAATCATAGCATCAGCCTTATGGGCATTGACCATGTATTCCACCGAGTCGGCTATAATGTCGCGTGACGGCAATGAATATAGCATACCATCGTGTCCCATAGCAATACCATCGTCAATAGCGATAGTATTAAACTCGGCTGCATAGCAACCCATACTCTCAATTTCCTGCTTAACAATCTGTCCTATCTCATGTAGATGTGTGTGACCAGGTACAAACTGTGTGAACGAGTTGACAATAGCAATAATGGGCTTGCCAAACTGTTCGTGTTTCATACCTGCGGCGACCCAAAGAGCGCGAGCTCCTGCCATACGGCGGCCTTCGGTACACACTGCGCTTCTTAACTGATGTTTCATTTGCATATTGTTTCTTGTTTTATCTATTTCTTTTATGTTCTTGTATAAAGTGTCCTGAACAACACCTGCATAGTGCAAAGGTAATTAGTTTTTGTATAACAGCCAACAAATTCTAAGTAATTTTTGCTCTTTTGCAAAGGTTATACAGCAAAAACAGATAAAAAAGTAACAAATTAATAGCCATATGACACAATTTATTTTATTTTGTGCAATTTATCTTACAACAATCTTCATACAATACATCATCAAGAGTTACCTGAACTTATCACTTTAGCTAAATACAAAGAATTATCACACGCTTTATATTGTCTACCACCCAAAAGTGGCAACAAGTGGCAAATGGTCGCTAAAACCATTAAGATAACGCGGACCAAGATAATTGCGGCGCGGTTTCACACCACCATACTTATCATCTGGTTCGATAAGAAACGGAGCATCGTATATATAACAATTGTCTACACTTGCAGCCAACGATTCGCTTACAAGTATATGGTCTAAGCTTCCCCACTCGCCTTGATAACGATATGTTCCTTTAGCCCCGTTGTGTCCTGTTGCTTTTTCCGAGATGTCTTTCATACGATTGCTGCACAACAGACGCACGCTTGCCGATTGGCTATAGTCGTTAAAGTCGCCAGCAATGATTATCTTCGCATCTTTCGACACATTATTATATATAGAGTCTATCACTTCGGCCACCTTACTGGCTGCCGCTATACGAAAAGGTCGCGATTGTCGTTCGCCACCACGTCTGCTGGGCAAATGTGCCACAACAACATGCAAGGTATCTCCAGATGCTATAATACCCGAAGCATATAGTATGTCACGTGTAGGTCGCATATTCCTTATTGGATCCACCCTCACACTATGACTATTTATCAACCTAAAAGAAAAAGGAGAATATACCAATGCTACATCTATGCCACGCTCATCGGGCGAGTTTGTCATAACATATTCATACCGGGCATTGCGCAACAAGCTACGCCTTGTAAGGTCGTGCAACACACTATCGTTCTCTACCTCGCATAGAGCAACCATATCTGGCAACTGCCAAGACCGACCTTTTACATAGTCTACATCTTTAAGTTCCTTGCCTTGCAACACGCCTACTTGTTTCTCTCCACACGCTATTATTGTCTGCCCCACTCTATTAAGCTTGCGCCAATAGCGTGTACGCGTCCAATGATACGAACCATCCGGCAGAAACTCTGTGTCATTCTTCAAAGAGTCGTGCCTACAGTCGAAAAGATTTTCGCAGTTAAGTTCTACGAATGTGAAGAGAGAGATTAGAAGCATTGATAGAGTCATTTGTTGTAGTTTTTTATAGATTCAACTTCAAGGTATAAGCATTTCTACAAAAGTAAGAATTATATTTGAGTTGACAAACACCTGAAACGAAAACTTTCATAAAGACAAACCAAAAGCTACAAGCGGCTCTTCTCCCCATTACCAGCACCAGTACCTTTATACTTACTTTTTGCTGTATTGAAGTTATACGATAAGCTCATACCTACACAACGTTCATAGCCATAACAGTCTTTTTTCATTACGGTATGGCTGCCATACATTGTCCATTGTTCCTTGTCGGTCTTGAACAAGTCGTTGGCATAAACGCCTATTACAAGAGCGTCGTTGAGGAATGACTTTGTGAACTTCACGTCCACACGAGCAAATGATTTTGTTTTTTGCAGGTCATTAAACCTACCCGTCTTATATCTCATATTGAGGAAAGCCTTTAGTGTAGGCGTTATGTTGAAACGATTGTTTAGACGGAAGTTGAAGCATGGTCTGTTTGATGGTTTGTTGATATCAAAACCATCAGTACACAAGAACGACTGTGTGTAATCTATCTCTGCCATAGGATTATACCAACCGAAACGGGGCGAAGCCACTATCGACACATACACATCCTGACTATTATTGAAGTTGACATTGCGCAGAAAGACAATGTCCTTACCTTGATATAATGTAGCTATCCACACCATAGGTTTGTCGATATAGTTGTAGCCGGCATTGAACGACAACCAATCGTACACCACATTCAAGTCCACATTATTTATTATACAAGGACAGAGATAAGGATTTCCACCCTCATAAGTATAGCGATTATCATACTGCACCTCATCACGCAGACTGTTATAGCTGGGTCGCTGAGTCTTGCATGTATAAGCAAGTTGCAATGCCCATTTATCACTATTCCATGACATAGAAGCAGAAGGGAACCAATCGGAATATCTACGACTCGGCTCAGTCTGCAATTCCCCGAAATAATAATAATCGGACTTTACATTCTCGTATCTCACACCTGCATTTACCGTGATGTCGCCAAACTTCAAGCCATACTCAGCAAAGCCAGCAATGTTATGTTCCTCTATCTTTGTATTCGACGCAGCGACATATTGTTCGGCATTAGCGTATTCGCCACGAATACGTGAGGATGTAAATTCGGTGCCTATGCTTAGCGTTCCCTTCCAAACTGGGTAAGACAGAATGAGTTTGGCGGCAGCCATATCACTATGCTGTCTGTTGCATGTATGCACGTCGCGACTCTCAATATCTGCACTGCTCTCTTTGATTGACATCGTCCTACCTTTCTTTTTCCAGAAATAAGTAGCGTTGAAATCCACACCCAACTTGCCTATCTTACCTACATAATATGCATTAGCGTTATGTGTAGGACTAAAGCAATCACTCATATTGGCCGCTTCGTTTACGAATGCTGTTTGCTTTCCGTTTTCCATTATCTTCTGATAAGAGCCGGTCATCTCTCCTTTGCCAAAACCCGACTGATTTTCGTAGCTCAATCCAAATGTATTGTCATCATCTATGGAATAAGCAAAGGCAGCCTTAGCTCCGGCTCCTTTTGAACGATACTTAAGCGGTGCTGCCTGTTCAATGAATATATTCTTCGTACCATTGATTTCGTTAGACAATACATTATCCTCACCTCCGGGTGTCGTTGAACCCCATAGTTCACCAAATACTTCTACCTTATTAGTACGATATATTGACGACATGTATTGCGAACCACCCCACCACTTGTTGAACATTGTAGTAGTATAGTTCTCGCCACTCCATCCTTCGCCCTGACGGCGTATTGTATTGATACGTATTACGGACTTAACCTCTGCATTATATTTAGCACCTGGTGCGGTGACAATCTCTACATTCTTTATATTATCCGATTTAAGTTGATGCAGTTCGTTAAGATCTCTCACCTGTCGGTTGTTGATATAGATAAGCGGCGAACCTTTGGCAAACACATTCACCGTTCCATCCGAACTGACATCAACGCGAGGCATTTCGCGCAACACATCAGTTGCTGTACCAATCTTGTTAAGATCGGAGTGTTCTATATCAACAATCATACCCTCCTGTCCCAACTTTATGTTCTCGCGCATAGCTTTTACCTTCACGCCTTTAAGGTTTATCGTATTCTCATGCAGAACGATTGCTCCTATCATACCGGTATTGTATGAGTGGAATACGGTCTGATAGCCCACACAACTCACCCTTACTATTGCCTTACGGGCTTTGCTGGGAATCACAAACTGACCGTTCTCGTTAGTCACACCACCATTTATCAATGAAGAGTCACCCACATTAAGCAACGCTACATTGGCAAAATCTATCGGGCGATTATTGCTGTCAACTACGCGACCAATCATTTTTGTAGATGATTTCTGCGTGCATTCCACGAATATATTGTCGCCATCTATCGTCATCTTCATCGGATAGAAACCTATGATCTGCATGATGGCATCAGGAGCGGTTCGCTTCACCACATCAGTGGTAACCGTGAAGTCCTCCAACTCATCATATATGAAATTGATGTGATAATCCTTTGTGCTCTTGGCAAGGACAGTGAGAGCTTCTGACATCGAAGTGTTGCGGAAATTGTGGGTAATGCGTTGGGCATAAGCGGAGTGAAGAGAAATACTCATCAAGCCCACGAGCAATATAACGTATCTTAATCTTTTCATCTTATTCCACTATTAGGGTTTGACCTTCATGACGAATGTTCACTTTCTCGAAATGATTCATCAGTTTGATGATATCATCTATGCTCATATCCTCCTTCAGTTGAAGAAACAGACGGATATGTCGGGCCGACTCGTTCTGATAAGTCACCTTAAAATGGAAATGCTCTGCTATAGGGGTCAGGATATTCTGAAGCTCAGCGTTTTCATAAACCAACGGAAACTTGGCAATACTTGCAGAATCTGCCTTTTCTTCTATGTTAGCTTTCCGAGTGAAAGAAACCTCCAGCACAGAATCCTTGCTTGCTGCAATGAGTTCGGTATTGTTCTTGTCTGATGTCTGACGAGAAAGCAAAGCCAGATGAATGGCTGCAAAGGCGAAGCCTGAGACAACAAGGACTGCAGCAACGGCTGCCACCTTTCTCATCGGACTCCAAAGAGAAACCACTTCGGTGCTTTGCTTCTTTTCTTCTTTCAGTTTCTTCCATTCCTCATCTATCGAAGGCATCTTCATCTCTTCCTTCGACTTGTCGAAATCAAGTGCCTGTCGGGTATCTACCATCTGCTGATAGAGTTCTTTCATTTCCTCATCGCCCAAAAGTTCGGCCTTCTGTGTTTCGGAATAGCTTTCAAGACGCTCCAAGAGGTCGAGGAGCATATCCCATTTCTTAGAATCTATACTATATAACTCTTGTTTCATTTTCTTTTCTTCATTTTAGGGTTTCTATTGTAAGCTTAATACAATATAATAATTGTTATGCTACTTTCCTTTCAACTTTCCTCTGAGCGTTCGCAAACCTTTCACGATGTGCTTGTTCACAGCCGAGATGCTGATGCCTAATTCTTCCGCTGTATCCTTATACGACATGCCTTCGCGATAGCACAATCGGATAACGGAAGCGGTCTGATTGGTCAAGTCGTTGTCGATGCAATCCACCGTTGCTTGCCATCGCTCTTCCAAGCGGTAAGGCTCTTCCTCCGTTAGTTTCTCTTCCGAGAGAGGAAGAAGCTGTTTAAGCCTTTCATCCCGTTTCTTCTTGGCAATAATATTGATGCAAGCATTCTTCACGCTTCGCATCAGATAAGCCTGGTCAGGAATCAGCTGTTTATCCCACAACCTTGAGAACACGTCGCTCACCACATCCTTCGCTTCATCGTTGTCATGTAGCAAGGCAAAGGCTAAGCGATACATCCGTTCGTAATGGTTGTGAAACAGCTGTTCCATCTGCTGTTCATTATTTTCAGTCATTACGTCATTTTCTTCTTGTTTCTACTCTTATATACATGCTTTCCGTAAATCAATCACCCCTAAAATGAAGAAATATTCATGTTTCTTTTTGGAAAACATTGTAGCCTATTTTATACAAAGGTAATAAAAAAGATAGGTTATTATGCTTAAAAAAATATAATAACCTAATTGTTTTTCTATGTTTATTTGGTCGTATGTGTCGAAAAGTGTAGCTTTGCGATGATTTTATGTGTCAGAAAGTGTAAGATTTTGCTATTATTATATGTCTAAAAGTGTAATATTCTGACATTATTATGTGTCTAAAAGTGTAAATCTATGAATTGCCCTTGAAGTTTTATGAAGACTTGTCGGCATTCAAGCTTTATCTATGCGATTGTGGACTGATGGGGGCTATGGCAGATACAGCTGCAAAGGATGTGTTGCTTGGCGATAACGTGTTTACAGAGTATAAAGGAGCGTTCACAGAACAATATGTTCTTCAACAGTTGCTTGCGTCGGGCATCAATCACATCTACTATTACAGTTCCGATACCTCTCGTATGGAAATGGATTTCCTTGTTCAACGCAATGGTGCCATATTGCCTATAGAGGTGAAGGGCGGAACAAGCATAAAGGCCACTTCATTGCACAATTATCTTATGGAACATCCTGACATATCAGCCATACGCTATTCAATGTTGCCATACCGCCAACAAAAGAACATCACCAATATGCCACTATACGGAGTTTTTTTATAAAAACATAGGCAAAGGCAAGATAATAGTCGCAGAAAATAATGTACTTTTGCAGCCAAATAACCAGAAGAGCTTATGAATAAAGAGAAGCACGATTTCTTTCTCCATTCCAATGAGGTGAACCATATCAACAAGGAAGATTACGACAAGATAGAACTATTGGTGAATGCGACAAAAGCCTTTGCCCGCAGCACCTACCAGTGTGTCTATATCATCGACTATTTTCATCAGG
>ERZ1034939.671-NODE-671-length-20309-cov-30.004690_pt1 | contig 20309 bp, 14 predicted proteins | sample MGYA00520626_ERZ1034939 | MGnify/ENA primary metagenome ERZ1034939 (study PRJEB33766, sample SAMN09781751) | gut metagenome | biome: gut microbiome | host: Homo sapiens | place: Madagascar | study: EMG produced TPA metagenomics assembly of the PRJNA485056 data...
CGCCCATCACACGAGCCTCAATCTGAATCTTCTTGGTGTAGGTCTCCCATTTCACTTCGTTGCGAGCTTCCAACTCGTTCTTCTTCATCACGCCCATGTCCTCAAACATCTTGATTGATGCTGGGTCCAAGTAACGCTCAAAGATCTTAGGGCAACTCTTCTCGCAATCCAAGCCACGCTTAGCTGCTTCCTCTACCCACTCATCGCTGTAACCATTGCCGTCGAAACGGATTGGCTTGCAAGCCTTGATGTCTTGGCGAACGATGTCGATGATGGCAGATGTCTTGTCCTCGCCCTTGGCTATCAACTCATCCACACGCTTCTTAAAGTCGGTCAAAGCCTCGGCTACGGCTGTGTTCAATACGATCATTGCTGATGCGCAGTTAGCCTCAGAACCTACGGCGCGGAACTCGAAACGGTTGCCGGTGAAGGCGAATGGTGATGTGCGGTTACGGTCGGTGTTATCAATCATCAACTCTGGAATCTCTGGGATGTCGAGCTTCATGCCCTGCTTGCCAGCCACGGTGAAGAGCTCGTCCTTGTCGGCTTTCTCGATATGGTCGAGGAGGTCGGTGAGCTGTTTGCCGAGGAATGAAGAGATGATGGCTGGAGGTGCCTCGTTGGCGCCAAGACGATGTGCGTTGGTAGCACTCATGATGGAAGCCTTGAGCAATCCATTGTGCTTATATACACCCATCAAGGTCTCGGTGATGAAGACTACGAAACGAAGGTTGTCCTCTGGTGTCTTGCCTGGACCATGGAGCAGGATGCCTGTATCGGTAGAAAGACTCCAGTTGTTGTGCTTACCAGAACCGTTGATGCCTGCGAATGGTTTCTCGTGAAGAAGTACACGGAATCCGTGATGGCGAGCCACCTTCTTCATCAAGCTCATCAAGAGCATGTTGTGGTCAACGGCAAGGTTGGTCTCCTCGAAGATAGGTGCCAACTCAAACTGGTTAGGTGCTACCTCGTTGTGGCGAGTCTTGCAAGGGATGCCAAGCTCAAGAGCCTGAACCTCCAAATCCTTCATGAATGCCTGTACACGCTCAGGGATGGCGCCGAAGTAGTGGTCGTCCATCTGCTGGTTCTTGGCTGAGTCGTGACCCATCAAGGTGCGACCTGTCAACATCAAGTCAGGACGTGCGGCATACAAACTTTCATCTACCAAGAAGTACTCCTGCTCCCAACCGAGGTTAGAGATTACCTTCTTTACGTCTGGGTTGAAGTAGTGGCAAACTTCTGTGGCAGCTACGTTTACAGCGTGCAATGCACGGAGTAATGGCGCCTTGTAGTCAAGAGCCTCGCCGGTATATGAGATAAATACTGTAGGAATACAGAGTGTATCGTCGATGATGAATACAGGAGATGTTGGATCCCATGCAGAGTAACCGCGAGCCTCGAAGGTAGAGCGGATACCGCCAGATGGGAAAGAAGATGCGTCAGGCTCCTGCTGTACGAGCAACTTACCTGAAAATTCCTCTATCATACCACCCTTGCCATCATGTTCTATGAAGGCATCGTGCTTCTCGGCAGTACCCTCGGTCAATGGCTGGAACCAGTGGGTGTAGTGTGTTACCCCGTTCTCGTCTGCCCACTGCTTGATGCCCTTGGCTACGGCGTCGGCGATGTTACGGTCGAGACGTGCACCATTGTCGATAACGTCTACGAGTTTCTCATAGACATCGGCAGGAAGATACTTGTACATCTTCTGGCGGTTGAATACTTTCTTACCAAAGAATTCACTTGGTCGCTCACTTGGAGCAGCCACTTCTACAGGCTTTCTCTTAGAAGCCTCTGCAACAGCTTGAAATCTTAAGTTGCTCATACCTTTATAATGTTTAATTATTAATGTTCAAATGTTTATTGTTATTTGCCCAGCCACTTGGTGATTCTCTCCATGGCCTCCAGACAATCTTCTCTCTCGCCAAAGGCGGTGAGGCGGATGTAGCCTTCGCCCGATGGACCGAAACCTACGCCTGGGGTGCAGACTACGCTGGCTCCATAGAGCATCTCTTCGAAGAACTTCCAACTAGGTGTGTTGTTTGGTGTCTTCACCCACAAGTAAGGGGCGTTCTCGCCACCATATACATGCAGACCTAGCTTCTGGAGCTGCTCTCTCATAATGCGGGCGTTCTCCATATAGTAATGGATGGTAGCCTTCACCTGCTCTTTGCCCTCTGGGGTGTAGATGGCCTCGGCTGCTCGCTGGCTGATGTAGCTGGTGCCATTAAACTTGGTACACTGGCGGCGATCCCAAATCTGGTTGAGTGCCACTTCCTGTCCGTCCAATGTCTTTGCCTTCAGGTCTTTTGGTACGATGGTGTATCCACAGCGCACGCCGGTGAATCCTGCAGTCTTGGAATAGCTGTGGAATTCTATCGCCACCTTTCTGGCTCCACGTATCTCATAGATAGAATGTGGTATCTCTGGGTCTTGGATATATGCCTCGTAGGCGGCATCATAGAGGATGATGCTCTCGTTCTTGAGCGCATAGTTCACCCATTTTCTGAGTTCCTCTTTGGTAATCACCGTACCCGTTGGGTTGTTTGGATAACAGAGGTAGATCATATCTACACGGTGGTCTGGTATCTGAGGGGTGAAATTGTTGCCCTCCTCGCATGGCATGTAGGTCACGTTGCTCCACTTGCCATTCTCGAAGACGCCCGCTCTGCCTATCATCACGTTGCTGTCGATATATACCGGATAGATAGGGTCGGTTACGCCGATGTTGTTATCCCATCTCAATATCTCCTGGATGTTGCCCGTGTCGCTCTTGGCTCCATCATTCACAAACACCTCGTTAGGGTCCAGGTGGATGCCACGAGGCAGGAAGTCGTTCTTGATGATGGCCTCACGGAGGAAGTCGTAGCCTCGCTCCGGACCATAGCCTCTGAAAGAAGCCTGTACTGCCATCTCGTCCACTGCCTTGTGCATTGCCTGTATGACGGCAGGGCAGAGAGGTTGGGTTACGTCGCCGATGCCCAGGCTAATCACTTTCTGCTTAGGGTGGGCAATCTTGTAGGCGTTTACCTTCTTTGCGATGTCGGCAAACAAGTAATTGTTAGCCAACTTCAGGAAATGTTCATTAACTAATGCCATATTTTGTTTCTCCTTTTATTGCGGTCTTTTTATCGACCTTATTATTATTTAAGTTTGCTCTTATTTACATTGAACTTTGAGATTTGAACATTGAACTTTGAGATTTGAACATTGAACATTGAGATTTGAACATTGAACATTGAGATTTGAACATTGAACTTTATGATTACTATTGAGATAGAACTTTTTGTCAGTCATTTTTTCGTAAGACATATCATACAGTTCCAAGTTCAATGTTTCAAGTTCAAAGTGCTTCGTTTCAAGTTCAAAGTGCCTCAATTTCTCCCTCGAATGCGAAAGCGGCAGGTCCCGTCATGTATACGTGGTCATCTGCCTCGCTATATTCGATGTGGAGCGTTCCTCCGTCCATCACGATGCTGCTCTGGCGAGAAGCTCGCTTGGTTAGGGCGGCGGCTACGGCTGTTGCACAAGCTCCCGTGCCGCATGCCATAGTGATTCCGCTTCCCCTTTCCCAAACTCGTGTTCTTATTATGTCAGTGTCTGTAACCTGTGCAAATTCGATGTTGCAGCGCTGAGGGAATGCTTTGTCCCTTTCCAGGATTTTGCCGTAATGGGCGATGTCGATGGTGTCGATGTCATCCACGAAGGTTACGAAGTGGGGATTGCCCATGCATACGTAGGTGCCTTCAAACTCTCTGCCATCAGCCTGTAGTGTGGATGGGCCGATAAATTGCTCAGCGTTTTCTAGTCTTGGCTTGAGCATATCGACCGTCACCGATTCCACAACTTTGTTGTCCTGAATATGTAGTTTCAGTATTTTGATGCCCGATAGTGTCTCCAGTCGGATGGTGTCTTTTCGGGTCAAACCTTTCTCGTACAGATACTTGCCGATGCATCGGCTTGCGTTTCCGCACATCATCGCTTCTGAACCATCGGCGTTGAAGATGCGCATCGAGTAGTCTGCTCTCCTGCCATCGTGTGGCTTGCCGATGAGAACCAGTCCGTCGCTTCCGATGCCTGTATGGTAAGCACTCCAAGCGATTGCCGCCTTCTCTGGGTCGGGGATGTCATATAGCTCGGTGTCTACATAGATGTAGTCGTTGCCCGCCCCGTGCATCTTGGTGAAATGAACTGTTTCTTTCATATTGCGTTGTCCTTTAAGTTTGACTTTTCTCTTCTATCTCCCACGTCTTATCCTTGATGCTTTGGATTTGACTTTTTGTTAGTCTTTCGAAAGTTTCGATGACTATTTGTTTGATTTCGGTTGCAAAATTACAACTTTTTGTTTAAATATGCAAGAAATATTATGCATAAAAAGATGAATATTTTTGCTTGTCTTTCAATTTGTAATGCAGTAATGCTCGATTGCTTACAATTTGTAAGAAGACGAGGATAGCTAATGATAAATCTAAAATATCTTGTAAAAAGAAGAAACTAAATGTTTTGTAATAGCTTGATATACTAATAAAATGTATTAATTTTGCAGCCGAAAACGAACAATGTGTCAAGTGAATGATTGCTTTTGCTAGCAAGTCGCATTTTGATACTTCGTTTGTAGGGAACAATCAATAAAAGTATTAACACATTATGCGCCAGGCTCGCATTTATCGTGGTGTGATGTATTGGATACCATCCGCATCCGCACGGGCGAGAGAGGCGATATCGCACTCTATAATGCAGAACAGGAAAAGTAGTTGATAGTTTATAGTTTAAAGTTAATAGGGCTTTTTAGGTGCTATTATATATTAAGGTAAGTAAGATTATGAGCAGTTTATTATTGACAACACTCGATACGGGTAACACATTTCACGTTTTGTTGCATGATGATGATACGGAAAATCACGTTTTTGCGGTTTCTAACCATGCTTAAAATCACGTTTTTTAGAGTTTTACTAGCCTTGAAAATCACGTTTTGATGATTTTGTCGTGGCAAAGATACACATTTCCTAGGTTTCTTGCAAGCGAATTTCGCACGTTTCCTAGGCTTTTAGTAATGTTTAACGACAGGGATGCTCATACTTGCTCCGCTTGCTGCTGATATGAGCAATGCTTAACGCTGATATGAGCGAAGTCTCATGGTGATATGAGTAAAGCCCCACGCTGATATGAGCATACGTTAATGCTGATACCAGCGTGGGCTATTGCTGCTATAATAAGTACTATTTGTTGATAGTTACCTTTTTGCCATTTATTATGTAGACACCACTGCGTAATCCACTGTAATCTGTTGCTTTTCTCTTGATGATTTTTCCATCAAGACTGTAGACATCAAAGAAAGCTGGATTTACACTAGGCATTTCAATGGATGACGGAATTTCGTTTTTGACGATTATCTTGCAGAGTGCAGTATTCGCACCATCTGCCGTAAGCGTCAATATAGTTTCGCCCTCAGCCAAACCTTTTACTACACCTCTAGAATCGACAGATGCGATTTCGCTATCGCTTATGCTCCAGTCATATTGCTGATAATTTGCATTTAGAGGCTGTGGTTTGGCAGAAACTACATATTCTTCTCCTGGCTGAATATGGATTTCTGTTTCATCCAAGGAGATTCCAAGCAAATCACTTTTTTTCATTCCTGCCATAAGCAAAGTAGGGGTGTTGGCATATTCTTTTGCTGTCTCTTCAAAGCCTGTCGATTCATTTATTTTAATATATTTATGTATTCCCCATTGCCATAGACTGCCATCGTCCTTGATGGCGTAAACTTGGTTGCCTCCGATTTCTACTTTCGTCACAGAATCCATCACTTTCTGAGGAGTGCTATAATATCCACCAGTGCTGCCTAGTCCTAGTTGGCCATAGCTGTTGTTGCCCCAAGTCCATAGAGAACCATCATTCGTAATTGCAGCCATGAAGTCTGTTCCTACGGCAACAGTTGCCACATTCTCCAACACGGCAGATGCCTCGGATACATTAACAGGCTGAGTATTTCCATTGCCCAACTGTCCATAATCATTGCGACCCCATGTGAGCAAGCTTCCACCATTAGTAATGGCAGCAGCATTGGTATCTGCAAATTTGGATGCAGCCACATACTTGATGTTGCCCGTGATGTAATTAGGCACATAGCTTTCAAACAAGAAGTTGGTTAAAAGAAGTCCATTCTTCAAACAGCCCCATCCATATAGATCACCAGATTCGGTTACTGCAAATGTTGAAGTAAGTGCAGGTGCGACCATTTTCACATTGCTGAGTGCTTTGTCTTGAGGAGTGAAATAATATGTGTCGGTCGGATTGGCTATCTGACCTTCATCATTTCGCCCCAGCATATAGAGACTTCCCTCAGAAACGTAAGCTGTGCCTTGCCCTCCTCCAAAAGCCCCGTCAATATTTTCCTTTAATAGATGAGGGGTGATGAATGTTTCTTGAGTTGAACTTCCCATTTCGCCGCAATATTGCTCTCCTAAACCATAGAGGGAATTCTCCTTGTCCAACAATAGGCTATGCATATACCCAGAAGAAATGGCCACAATATTATCTGCAAACGTATTATCCGATGGCTTGTCTGTGAGACCGTAATGTACAGTGCCTTCATCATCTAGCCTATCTGGATACTCACCTACGAGACGAACTTTTCCATCAGATCCCAATATCACGGCGTTCTTGTATTCTGCTGCAATATCGTGGGTGTATTCTCCAGTTGTAAAATGGAAGAGTTTTGCAGCACATGGCTCTCCGTCTTTTGCCTTGATAGCGTTTTCAGCCAAGCAGAAAGTATAAGCCTTGCCTCGTTCAAGAGACAGACTAGGTACAAATACTAGCTTTTTGCCGCTAATGATAAATCTGCCTTCTATCTCATCCTTGTCTTGTGTGGTATAAAAATCTAGTTCTGCAAATTCGTCAGACTCATTAATCTTTTCCGAAAATTCTACATATGGATTCACGTCTTTATAGATGTATAGACTATTATCTTGAGGATAAAAATCTACCACATTGAGCTTGCTAATGATATATTGTTGCTTTATCTCTGGTGTATCAAATCCATTTTTATAAGCAATTGCACGAAGTGTGATGTCGTGGTCTATCACGATGCCTTTCTCTTTGTCATACAACAAACTGTGCTCAGAAGGCTGAGAACCATCCAGGGTATAATATACATCTGTATTCTGTATACTGGTATATAACTCTACCTTAGTCCCCATTTCAACGTACTTGGCGGTTTCTGAAACAGACAATGTCAATTTATGAAGTGCTCCTGTAGTGAAAGAGAACGATATGTCAGAACTATAAGCGGTACTCCATTTGTTGTTGATGCTCCCTTTTGGGACAGATAGGGTATAGGTGGTGTTTGGTAATAATGCCTGGTCTGGATTCATTGCCAATACACTGCCCTCTGTGGTTGGTTGAATGCTGGTCTGACCTTTTGAGCTAGCTAAAGTTATACCACTATATCCTTCTTTTAATGATATCGCCAAGGAGAACTTGAGGGAAGGATTGGTCAGTACATCCACATCTTGTGCTCCTTGTGAAGGTGAAGTCTCTATCATAGTGAATTCGGGTTCTACGACCTTCACATTCATCGATGCCGTTAGTCCGTTTTTGGTCTTGGCAATGATGGTGGCTGTACCTGGCCACAATGCTGTAACTTTACCATTCGTGATGGTGGCAACCTTTTCGTTATCAGAACTCCATGTAATACTAGAGCGAGAGTTGGCTGGTGAGAATGATGCCGTAACTTCTTTGCTGTCACCTACGGTTAGCTGCATATCTGATGGCAAACTAACGCTGGATGGAGATGTGCTGAAGACGGTTACTTGACTGCTAGCTACCAAACCATTATCCGTTGCGGCTGAAATCGTGGCAGTACCAGGATTTCTTGCCTCTATTGTTATAGCGTTATTGGTTCCTGTCTTTATGGCAACGATTCCTTCGTTACTCGTGTGCCAAGTCAGGGTAGTTTGCGAACCAACAGGAAGTATTCTGGCAGCGATGCTGGTCTCGTCGCCTTCATCTATGGTTAAGCTGCTAGGGAGCAGAGAGATAGATGTCGGCTTATTGGCTAGGACGTTAACAGTCCAATAATAAGAATATGTATAAGTTCTATTTGTAGAAGTATTTTTTACTACTAGAGTGCAAGAGACGGAACTGACTCCTTCACTAATGCCTTTTACGTGACAATACGTAGATGTTCCACCGCCTGCAGTTCTCATGACAGAACTGCCACTTATTCTCCAAGAGACTGATTGCTTTACCTCATGCAACCTAAAGACATAGGTGACCCTTAGAGAAGCTAATTCTCCTATTTTTATAGTCTTAGAGCCTTCATTGTATGCCATGCCCTTGATGGCACTCATTAAGACTAAAAGAAATAATATGATTTTCTTTTTCATATCCTGCAATATTTTATAAGTTATTCTCTACAACCACTGCCCATTCATCATCCATTGACGTGCGCTTGCCATCTTCAGTTCTTACAACAACGAGGAATTTGTACTTGATGTCTTCGTCTATGTAAAACTTGGCAGAGGTACTGGTGGTTGATGGTTTCCAAAGAATGTAATGCCCATCATCCTCAGCATAGTAAACCAAATAGTCTTTTACTTGGGATTCCTGGTCATTGTAACTCCAAGATAAAGATACTGATTTCTTATCAGAACTGAGGGTGCAAGAAAGGCTTGGGCCTTTAGCATATATGATATTTTCTGTGATAACAGGGGAGGATTTTCCTAAGTCGTCAATGAATATCGCATGAAATGTGGCCACTCCTTTTTCTGTAGTCGGGTCATTCTTTGCATATTCTGGTACTTTTAGTTCCTCATCCCAGAGATAGTTGTTTGCGGCTATTTCTGTAGTAGTGGCTTTGTCCATTTGAGTTCCCCACCAGTAGGTGATTTTCTTAAGCTCGGTTACCTTTTTACCTTGGTACAAGAATGCTTTTCTGCTTATAGGTGAAGCGGTTTGCTTGTTGTCCACTACTCTGTAATTGAGATAATGCATTCCTTCTGATAAGGATGCAACATCCAAGTCAAAGTCAACATACATGTTACTAATGAGCTCTCTTCTTGTAGCTTGCTGTACATCATCGTCAAGCCAATACTCCATAGCGACTAGCTCTCTAGAATTATGTTCCTGAGGTGACTTGATATAAATAAGATGTTGTTGAATGGCACTCCACAAGCCTTCGCTATCTTCAATATGATAGTTGAGTAAATGGACGCCTTCGCTTAAAGAAGAAATATCTAGGTCAAAATCCAGTAAGGTTCCACCATTAAAGTTGCCATAATTCTCCAATTTATGGTCGCTATCCACCCAGTAGTGGTAGCGATTCAATGTTTTGTCATCAGCATAGGTTGAAATGCTGAGACAAAGCAAAAATAAGTATAAACCAATACGTTTCATAGGCTATTGTCTTTGACTGGTTGCTTCTATTACTACGTGAATATTTCCATTGTCATCAGCCGTATTGCTGATTTCTGATCGAGTAATGCGAGGAATGGTTGGGTATTTGCTGAAACCTATGCCTCCGTTAGGACCTACAGATGTGCCATCGCTGCCTGATGGGATGTTGGTTGGGATGTTTGGAAAAGAAATCTTGAAATAGTTATTCATTATTTCCATGCTTATGCTTTGATTATCGGAATGTGCTACACCATAGTTGAAATTATAGTTCAAAGTTGACGGAGCGTAATCTTTGTAGAAAAATACATTATGGTAGAATTCTGACGGAGAACAGAAAAGGACATACCCAGAGCTAGAAGGTGAATATCCCAAAATGCAATTCTTGTATATTGCGCTAAAGTCTTCATCGTTTTCGAAGACCAAGCAATGTTCCATATATCCTGTGGCTGCTAAATTGTTCCCTTGAATAGACTTAAATACAGTATTCCTAAAAGAAAAATTATTGGCAAATTTTACATCTGTAAAATCTGAAATTTGGCATTGCTCTACTAATATGTTGCTATATTGATTTGTTGCGACTATTGAGTTTATATTACATGAACGTAGTGTTAATCCTAAAGACGCACTTGGGTCTAATTCATAAATGTATATACCCTCAAGTTTAACATTGGCAGCGATGACACTAAGATTATTAACCATGCTACTATTGCTTTCTGAAAAAGCATAAGTTCCATAAACTTTAATACTTTTTGATATAGCCTCATCCAAATCTGTAAACTTCCCTAGTGACAATGTAATCACATCGCCATCTTGTGCGGCAGCATAAGCTTCCTTAAATGCTGTCGTGCCATAAAATACACTCAGTTTGTCTCCACTCTGCAATGAAGCAGTCATACCTTCTGCAAATGCATTGATAGCAAAACATGCAGCTATCAACGCCAACATAATCTTTGTTTTCATAAGTTTTTCTTTAAATTGTTCTTGAAAAAGTTTAATCTGTGTGCAAAGGTAATAAAAAAAATAAAATGGTATGTAAATAAAATCGAAAAAATGAATGCATGGTCATAAATCGGGGATAAACGGTTGGAAATGGGGGGTATGTGGCAGTTATCCAATTTCTTTGGATAACTGAAAGCCCATTTTACTTATTATTTCCCCGAACCATTTCGGTGAACTTAACGAAATGGTTGGTTAGCTTCTTTGATTTTGTTAATTATAACTAACAAACTGACGATTTTTCTTGGTTTTTATTAAGTATACCAAATAAAATTGGTATTTTTGTCGAAAGTTTTAAGTATAACTAATAAAAATGTCTGGTACGAGGCTTATGCCGAGTTGGAAAGAGGCTTGATTGCGGTCGAGAAGTGGCTCTTCCCGATTGCAGATGAGGCTCTTCCCAGCCGCAGATGAGCCTCTTCCCGACCGCAAATGGGGCTTACTCCAGCTTCAAATGTAATAGTTTTATTTTTTGCTTTTCTTGTGCCATCTGCCACGTTTCTTTGTAATCTGTTGATTATCAATAATAAAAGGCGTGGCACGACGTGGATTTTTGCTGCCACGTCGTGCCACGCCTATATATAGCTTGATGATTTATTCCTCGGATACTTTGTTTCTGCTAACTACCAGATACTCAGTGCCAAAGCGTGTTCTTTTTCTCTTTAATCCATCTATGTTTTGGAGTTCTCTGCCAAATTGTGCCAAGGTGTTGATCTTGAGCGAAGAGCCAAATTTATTCTTCAAAACATCAAAAATGGCGGTGGCTGACATGTATTCGCCTCGCTTTTCGTCCATGGTTGGCTCAAAGAGCTCCAAGAAGCATTGCTTGATAATTGATGTTTGCTGGAACTGCTGGTTGCTCTGCATGATGATGGCGGTTTGCTCAGCATCGAAGTATGACTTCTCGCCCTTGTCCAGTGCCTCCATCGCTTGGGCGTAGAGCTGCTCATAGTTCAGGCGCTCGCTTACGTCGATAGGTCCCGTGAGCTCCACGCCAAGAAAACGGCGGTTGCCAGAAGGGTCGGCGAGGATGTCGGTCATATTGCTCGTGGCGATAAACGAGGCTAGGCGAGGGAACTCCTCTACATGGCTGCCATACGGTGGCTTGATCTTCACCGTAGGCAACTGGAGCAGATTCTTCAGAAATCCCTGCTGCACTTGGGGTGAAATCTGATTGAACTCGTCGAGATTGATGAGCAGCATCTGCGCCATGCCTTGCAATACCTGGCGCTTCTCTGCCAATACCATGTTGTCGTTGTAGCCCCAGGAGAGCGATGGCGGAATGAGGCGGCGACAGAAGGTGCTCTTGTTGAAACCCTGCTTGGAGATGAGCAGCGGCATGGTGCTGTTGCCGTATTGCGGACGATAGCCGCCCTTCCACTGGCTCACCATACCTAGAAACCATGTGTAGAACCAGTCTTCCCAGTGCGGATTGTCGGTGGGCACGGTGCGAGCCAAGGCTCGGATGCGGTCTTTGCCGTCCCACTTGCCCATGCAGTCATAGAGGAAACTCTCTATCGGGTTGTAACTCTTGATGTGGTCCGACTCCAGATAGTTTCTCACGTCCTTGATGCTCACTCGGATGTCTGCCAGCTGCACATCGATGGTCATGCTGTTCATCACGCGGGTGGTAACGGGTTTGAAGGCCCCCACCCACGAATTGTTGGGGCGATATTCCGTGCATTTCTTGATGGCGTCGTATCTGAAGATGTATCGGCTCTCCAAATAATGTATCATCTGCAGGATGCTCTCGCGGCTATGGTGCTGGGCTGCTGGCTTCTTCTTGCTGGAGGTATGTGCGTCGAAGGCGGTGCCCACGATTTGGCGCAGCTTGTCTTCCGCAATCTTCGACCAGTTGTTGTGGCGTATCTGGGTGAAGGTCTCTTCCTCGCTCACGTTCATCTGGCAGAGTTTGCTTGCCACGGAGGATAGGAAGGCCATCAGGCGGTCTTGTTCATTGTCCCATTGGGTGCCGGTCTGCTCCATCTCGGCTCTGGTCTCGGAGGCTGCCACTCTGTACAGATGCTCATAGTCGTTGTAGGCGTCGAGGTCTTCCACTGCCTTGGGCTGTCGGTGCAGCATCTTGATGTCTTGGATGCGCATAGCCACCGCCTTACTATTATAATAAGGTGTAGGGTCGAGGGTGAGGAGGAAGTTGGCTCGGAGGGAGGGCTCCTGGGCGAGGATGGTGCAGCTCAGTGCTGGCTGATAGAAGGCTTTCGCTTGCTGGTAAGCGTTTTGATAGAGCTGTTCGGCGGCCTCTTCATTGTCGGGGATGTGTCCTTGCGCATCGCTGATGCTAACCAGCACGATGAGGCTGCGACCGTCGGCACCCTCGATGGCGGCGAAGGTCATGGGGAGTTGACCCACCATCTTCTTGGCTGCGTCTATGTCTTCTGCTGCTTGGAATCCTGTGAAGATGAGCAATACCAGTCCGTTCATCTTCTTAAACAGGAGATTGTCGCTGCTGTCCTTGCCAAATTCTGCGGCAGGGTAAACGTGGAGCCATTCTTTCATGCCGATGTAGTTTTCGTATCCATCGGTGAGCATGGGCACGTACTGTCGAAAGTTGGTTACGCTCTGCTTGGCGTCGTCTTTGGCGATTCGCTCCAGGAAGCGTTCCATGGTCTTGTTACTCAAGCAAAGCTTGTTTTGCTTGTTGGTTCTTGCTAGGCTGATTTTCATGTTTGCTAGTTTTTTATGATGTTATTTGAAATGCGAAATTTCATCGGGATGGAGTTATATTTTCATCGAGGATGTTGTTCCAGCTGCATCGAGGATGTATTTCTGACTGCATCGAGGATGTATTTCTGCCTGCATCCTCGTATGGAATGAGCCTGAATCATGTATGGCGTTTGCAACCGCTAAGTATGGTCTTTGCGAGTGCTTAGTATGCCATTTGCAATTTGTCAGAACGTCATTCCTAATTTTCCTTCTGAATTTCTTTGCAAATATACAAAAAATAATTCAAAAATGCAAGCTTTTTTGGCTAAAAATATTAGGTTATTAGATGATTTTCTTTAGTTTTTAGTGCGATAATTGCCGAATAATCGTGAAATAGTGGCAGAATGTGGCAGATAATGGCAGCAAAATATGGCTTGCTGCCACGCACTAACCTATTGAAATATAGCTAAATATAGAGAAATGTGGCAGCGTGGCAGTACAAACATAAAACATTCACGTATTATATTATCGTAAAACACAGAAAAATCTTCGAATCTTCGAGAAGTAACAAGGTGTAATCTAAATCTGTGTTTTTGCTTTCACTTTGTCTTATTTTAGCGTTTTTGCTGTTTTAAAAGAAAAGATATATGGGCTTTAGCAAGCAAAAAGCTAGAAAAATATTGTTTGTGTTAACAAGATGTTGTACCTTTGCACTCGAAAAAAACAAGTTGTAATCTTTTTTTTTGGAAATAGGTAGCAAAATGTATAATATATAATAATAGGAGAGATTAACATGAAGAAGATCGAAGCAATCATCCGCAAGTCTAAGTTTGAGGAGGTAAAGAAGGCACTCTTGGCTGCCGACATCGAGTGGTTCTCTTATTATAATGTAAGAGGTGAGGGCAAGATGCGCCAGGTTCGCATCTATCGTGGTGTGATGTATGATACCAGCAGCATCGAGCGTGTGCTCTTGAATATCGTGGTGCGCGACAAGAACGTGGAGCCTACCATCCAGGCCATCCAGGGTGCGGCGCAAACGGGAGAGATAGGAGATGGCCGCATCTTCGTAATCCCAGTATTGGATACCATCCGCATCCGCACGGGCGAGAGAGGCGATATCGCACTCTATAATGCAGAGAAAGAGGAATAAAGATACTTTGAATTTTGAGGTTTGAACATTGAACTTTATGATTAGTATTGAAGTTTATATTTGAGAGGCTATGTTATAATATTGTATTCTAATTTAACTATAAGATATTTTTATGAGCAGTTTATTATTGACGACACTTGATACGGGTAACACTGCGTGGATGATCATGGCCACCATCTTGGTGCTCTTGATGTCTATCCCAGGTATTGCACTCTTTTATGGTGGATTGGTACGCCAGAAGAATATCCTCAGCATCTTGATGCAGACGATGTTCATCGTGGCAGTGGTTAGTTTGATATGGGTGGCCTTCGGATATTCCTGGGCTTTCTCTACAGAATATGCCGATTCGGGCAATCCTCTGGCTTGCGTTATCGGAGGTTTTGATAAATGTTTCCTCCGCGGCATCGGCTTGGATGCCATCATGCCTACAGGCATTCCGGAGCTCACCTTTGCAATGTTCCAGTGCATGTTCGCCCTGATTACTCCAGCCTTGATTCTCGGTGCTTTTGCCGAGCGTGTGAAGTTCAACGGTTATGTACTTTTCACCATCCTTTGGGTTATCATCGCTTATCTTCCAATGGCCCACTGGGTATGGGGTGGCGGTTTCCTGCAGGAGATGGGAGCCATCGACTTTGCGGGTGGTACCGTGGTACATATCAATGCCGGTGTAGCCGCTTTGGTCATGGCACTCTGTGTCGGCAAGCGTGATGATTACCGTGCGGGTCATCCTATCACTCCTCACAACATCACCTTCGTGTTCATGGGTATGTCATTCCTCTGGTTGGGATGGTTCGGTTTCAATGCCGGTAGCGGTTTGGCAGCTGATGGTCTGGCAGCCAATGCCTTCCTTGTAACTCATGTAGCCACAGCTGCAGCAGCCACCACCTGGATGCTCATCGACTGGATTGTCAACAAGAAGCCAACCACGGTAGGTGCTTGTACCGGTGCTGTTGCCGGACTGGTAGCCATCACTCCTGCAGCCGGTAGTACCGATATTTTAGGTGCCTTCTGCATCGGTGTCATTTCCACCATCGTCTGCTTCTTCATGGTAGCAGTGGTGAAGGAGAAGTTCAAGTATGATGATGCTCTCGATGCCTTTGGTGTTCATGGCATGGGTGGTATTCTGGGATCTATCCTCACCGGTGTCTTCGCCACTCAGTATGTAACAGGAGCCGAAGGTGTACAGGGTGCCCTCTATGGCGACTGGCATCAGCTTTGGGTTCAGGTTGTAGCCACCGTGGTAAGCATCATCTACAGCGTTGTAGTTACCTACATTATCTTCAAGGTAGTAGATAAGAGTGTAGGTGTACGTGTTGACAAGCGAGTAGAGGAGGAAGGTCTCGACATCTACGAGCATGGTGAGAGTGCTTATAGCAACTAATTGCGAAATTCGATTATCAGCATAAAATTTAGGTCAATGGTGTTTCATTTTGAGGAATGAAACACCATTTTTTTATGATAAATCCTCAGCTTGCACAATGAAAATGCCACAACTTGCACAATGAAATTGCCTCAACTTGCATAATGAAACTTTAAGTTGTTGATATTCAATAATGTTATGCCCACTATTTTCCCAAAGAATTCCTATATATAATAATGTGTAATCCCCTTTTTCTTCTGTTCTTATCCCTTTTGGGATAATTTTCGAAAGTAATCAAATTAGCTGCTGGTCTGTGAACGCTGAAGGTTGCTGCTGTTTTGTCGGTGTAAATGTCGGTGTAAAATGTCGGTGCAAATTTCTTTTTAGCGATAATAGTGGCGGTAATGTCGATGTAAATGTCGGAGATAAATGTCGGAGACATGTCGGTAATATGCCGGAAAGAAAAATGCTTGAAAACCAATACGTTATCGTTTTATGGGAAGTTGGTTACCGACAATAAATGTCGGTAACCATGTCGGAGACATCAAGAACGAAGAAAAGATTTGGCGGTAATGAAAGTAACAGGTATTATAAGAAATGAAGGAAGTGATAAAACTGGTGTTGGAGTGATTTCTATCAGCGACCATTAAAGTTGTAAAAAGGGCAAGTTGGAATGTGTGTTTGAGCTGAACAAGACGAAATATTCTTCTTGAAATCTTACTGATTACCCGTAACATACTGATAGTCAGCATTAATTAGGATGATAAAATGACGAAAGAAACAAATTAGGAACAACAAAATCAAGAAACCCCAAAATGAAAGCATGAGAAAACATAAATTAACACTGAAACAACGATAATTTTCCTTTTCTTTCATTTCGGGAGTAAAGCCCTAATGTTGTATGTTAATCACAAAAGTTACTTTTTCGTGCGTAAGATAGTAGCAAATTAAAGTAATAAAACATATTTTTTATGCCACTATACAATATTTCCTAAAGATTCTCGTTTATTACAATAAATGTATATATCTTTGCATTGAACTTAAATAAAATTACAATGAATGAGCTTAATAGAATAAAAGTAGTTCTTGTAGAACAAAAGAAAACAGGTAAATGGTTAGCAGGGCAACTTGGAGTTAGTGTTACAACAATCAGTCGTTGGTGCTCTAATTCTGCTCAGCCAGATTTACAAACACTAAGTAAGATTGCTAAGCTGTTAAAAATAGATACAAGAGAACTTCTTGTTCCAACAGACTTGCATGAAAACTTTTAAAATTAAACAATAGAAAAAATGAATAGTGAAAAAAATGCTCCTCGATATTTTATGCATAAATATTGGGGTAAAAAGCCAGCCACTGGTATAAGTCCTTTGGTTGAAAAATATACAAACCCTGGAGATACTATTATTGATCCATTTTCAGGGTATGGAGTTTTCTGTTGTGAAGCATATCTTAAAAATAGAAACGTTATAGTAAATGATCTCAATCCGATAGCCAATTTTATAGCACATAACTTGTTCTCAAACGATGTTAATATTTCAAGAGTAAAAAGAGTATGGGAAATGATCAAAGTAGAAATGTCAACTTTCATAAACGAATGGTATAATATTACCATTGGCGAGAAAACATATCTGCCTATATCAGTTTTAAGAAATAAGGATGGTTTACCACTGCAATTTACTTTTAAGGATGGCAGAAAGACGTCTATTAAAGATATTCCAGAAGAGCTAGCAAAAGAGTTCTGTGAGAAAGAAAACAATTACAAAATAACGGATTGGTATCCTATGGTTTCGGTTATTGAAAACCGTCTGTTTGTTGTTCTTGTCGATTCTACGGACATGAATCAGTCGTGGAAGATGAAGAGAGCATTCTCGTTAATTGAGCCTAAGGTAAATACATACCTTGATAGCTTCAGTGAAAATTCTCTAAAGAAAATTGAATTCACATTTAATAAAAAAATATACGAAAGTCTTGCCGACATAATCTTTGTCGTAAAAGAATAAATGGAGGAAAGATGGTAATATTGCATAATCCAAATTCCATTTAGTTTTTTCGTAAAACAGAAACGATATGAGAAAAATTGCTGCTTTATTGTTTTTGTGCTTTATGCCTATCAGCCTATTTGCACAAACTTATAAAATGTATCAAACACGTAACTACCATAACCAGTTACGTTTGAATACTGCTACGGGAGAAGTGTTACAGGTGCAAGATGACGGTCAATCTTGGAAAATATGTGATGCAATGGAAGATGGTGGCGAAACTGATAATCGCTTCTGTCTTTATGAAACACAGAATATGTGGACTTTCATCATGCTTGATACTTTTACAGGAAAGAATTGGCAAGTCCAATTTAGCACAAAAGGAACAGATTACATGTTTGCTGCACCAATAAATTACTGGTCAAAAGCATATCCATCTTCAACTGATAGATGGCAGGGTAGATTCAAAATGTTTGCTACTCAAAATATGTGAACATTCATCATGTTGGATAGTTTTACAGGAAGACTTTGGCAAGTGCAATACGATACCAAGTCTTTAGGCAACCTCCTTTGCGTTTCAATTAATGAAGAAGTTCTTGAAGCAGGTAATAGTAGCATTTTTACAATACAACCGATGACGAGTATGTATCAATACTATTTGATAAGCAATAAGTCCGGTGCAATGTGGCAATTTCAGTGGACAACTAAAGGTCCTGACTATAGATGGATCAAAAGGGTTAATTGACAAATTGTATTTGTTTATGAAAATAAAAAACATAAATGACATTACATTGTTTAGATACTTGTTTTGTCTTGATAAAAGAGAATTGCCACAAAGCATTCTTAATTGGTGTAATAATATCGGTAGTGCAATTGATTCTGACAGAGAGAATGCGATAAGAGAATTATCTACAGTAAAAGGAAACTGCCGTAATTTGGTCGTTTTCTCTAAGACATTTATTGATACGATGGATAAATCCTATATGAAATTTACACAATTTCATATTGATATTCTCCAAGAGTTAGATAATGAGAATGGAATTGTTCGTAGCCCATACTTTATAGAAGGGTGTTATGTCGTGTATAGCATAAAGAATGGCTGTCTTACTTTATGGATATTCCAAGACAACATCGATAAGTATTTGTCGATACCTACATATTACATTTGTGTGTCACCAAAGGATAGAATTAAGGGAAATGGACATCAGTTAGACTGTATGGTTTTACCTCTTATTGATGGTTGTATGGAAGCAAATATCAGAGATTACATAGATATGGTCTTAGATTATTTGTGTTTAAGACAATGGGCAGAAGTACAATTAGGTAAAGTTTCAACCACTGTTAGAAAAGAGGTTAAGAAGAAAAAGAAAAATCAGAATGTCACAGAACCAGGACTTGATTACTATCGATTTGACAGTAAGTGGTACACTGAAATATGTAATGATGAATCTTTTAAGGTTAGTGGTCATTTCAGATTGCAACCTTATGGTGATGGCACAAGGAGACTGATATGGATTAACGAATTCACAAAGAATGGTTACCATAGAAAAGCTACTATAGACAAGGTTAAAGATGGAGAAGTTTCTCTTACATAAACATAGATAGACAATGAAAAGAAAGAAAATATTATATCTTGACCAATTTGCTGTAAGTAATATGTATAATGCTGTCCCTACATCTTTGTGGGGACAGCTACGTAGTATTATCATAGAAAAAGTAAACAATAGAATCCTTTCTTGTCCTATGCCACTTGAACACCTATACGAAACACTAGGACGTTCCAATATGGGCGAAGACGGCAACGAAAGTATAGAGTATTCAAAACAAATAGCGCAACAACATCATTTCTTCAGCGAGATTGCAAAAGGAACTACATTTTATGGATATGAAGAAATCGCAGCAACGGAGATAATGATGTTGCTAAGACAGGGGAACGTTAAACTAATACAATCCATGTATTTTCATAAAGCATACTATGCAGACATTGAAATACTTGAAATTTATGCAAATGGTCATAAGTTCAACAAAGAGAATCATTTTTATAATCAAGAACTGTTCAAAGATGTAAATGGGTTAAGAGAAGACATGAAAAAAGCTGGTCAAGAACTTAGTAAACCAGATAAATCATTAGCATTGGATTATCTATGTAAAATACAGACCAGAGCATATATAGAAGGTCTTAAAGAGCTATGCCGAAAAGGAGTGGTTAATGTTCGAGGTGTGCAATGTGGTAAAATAAATATTCCTAATAAAGTGGATTTGTTATTAAAACTACTATGTGATAAAAGACTTGATAAAAGATTAGCTCAGAAATTAGTTTGCGAATTAGAAACACATGGGTTTGAAAAAATTCCATCAATGAATATTCGTTCATCGTTGAATGCAGATATGGCTGTCAACGGGAAAAGTCAGACTCCGAATGATGTGATAGACATAGATAGGGCTGCTATTGGGGTGCGTATTTCTGATTATTTTTTCGCTGATAATGAAAAGAAATTAGCTATTGAAAGATGCCAATTGGATAAAAAATATCAGACTAAAATCTATTCTGCAAAAAAAAATCTGTTTCGTCACTAATTACGGAGTTGTCGGAATTGTAAATCATAATTTGTTTTGAATATTATTTCCAGAAATATACAGAAGTGGCCAACTGAATTTAATGATGATGTTCCTAAATTCAGTTGGTATTTCATTTGCCACAATGAGAGTGTAAACTAAACTGTGTCAAGCTACAATAAAAGTAGTTTAACACAGTTTT